>JACCDS011770873.1_pt1 | contig 35346 bp, 33 predicted proteins | sample 7446441 | NCBI WGS metagenome assembly JACCDS01 (sample SAMN15323445, study PRJNA562643) | freshwater metagenome | isolation source: river surface water | place: USA:Blue River Watershed | collected 2017-08-17
CCAACCGAATCTATGTCCAGGATGCGGTCTACGATGAATTTGTTACGAAGTTCGCGTCTAAAGTGTCATCGGTGAAGGTTGGCAATGGCTTCGAGGAGGGTGTCTCTCAAGGTCCGCTGATCGATGAATCAGCGCTTCACAAGGTAGAGCAGCATGTAAAGGATGCGGTCGCCAAAGGCGGACGAGTGGTCGTCGGCGGGCACCGAATCGGTGAGCGTTTTTTTGCCCCTACTGTGGTGGCCGATGCGAATGCGACCATGTTGTGTGCGAGCGAGGAGACCTTCGGACCTTTTGCGCCAGTCTTCCGTTTCCACACGGAGCAAGAGGCAATTGACGCCGCCAATGACACGATCTTTGGCCTAGCAAGCTATTTGTATAGTCGTGAGGTAGGCCGTATTTTCAGAGTCGGTGAGGCACTGGAATACGGCATGGTGGGCATTAATGTGGGGATCCTTGCAACCGAACATGTGCCCTTTGGTGGCGTGAAGCAGTCTGGGCTTGGTCGCGAGGGATCCCATCATGGGATAGATGACTATCTAGAGCTAAAGTACATGTGTCTGGGGGATATTGAGAGGCAAGGGTTTACCCGTTAACCAAAGAGTACCCGAAGCCCGCTTCTGCGGGCTTTTCTTCGTTAGAATTGTTCAAGTTTTAACAAAACTCCACACCAAATGACCTTTCGCGCTTGCTGATCGTTGAACAGTAGGGCGGTAGCGTGCCTAAATAAAAGCAAGTATTCACTAACATAATGACTAGCCGGCAAGCAAAACTGCAAGAAGACACTTATTTTCGGGTGATGCGTCTTCTCCAAGAGAACCCAGATCTAACACAGCGGGAGCTTGCCGACCGGCTGGGCATCAGTGTGGGCGGCCTGAATTACTGCCTAAAAGCGCTCATGCAAAAGGGCCTAGTGAAGATGAAAAACTTCGCCAATTCCAAAAACAAGTTCGGCTACGCTTATGTCCTCACCCCCATGGGGCTTGCTGAAAAAGCGGCGATCACCACCCGGTTTTTGCAGCGCAAAATCGAGGAATACGAAGCCTTAAAGGCAGAGATAGAGGCACTCAAAGCTGAGGTCCCCGCGGCCCCCGAAGACGGTAGAAACACTAAAGCCACCGACACTGCATGAAAAAAGCACTCATCACCGGAATTACCGGCCAAGACGGCGCTTATTTGGCCGAGCTGCTCTTGGAAAAGGGCTATGGGGTCCATGGCATTAAACGGCGGTCATCATTATTTAATACCGACCGAATCGACCACTTATACCAAGACCCACACGACTCTGACCGCCGGTTTATTCTGCACCACGGGGATTTAACGGATTCCAGCTCACTGATTCGGATTATTCAGCAGGTCCAGCCAGATGAAATTTATAACCTGGCAGCGCAAAGCCATGTGGCGGTAAGTTTTGAAGAGCCCGAATACACCGCAAATTCCGATGCGCTAGGCGCATTAAGAATTCTGGAGGCGATTCGCATTTTGGGGCTGGAAAAGAAGACCCGGTTTTATCAGGCCAGTACCAGCGAGCTTTACGGCCTGGTGCAAGAAGTGCCCCAAAAGGAAACCACACCGTTTTACCCGCGCAGCCCTTATGCGGTGGCCAAGCTTTACGCGTACTGGATCACCGTGAACTACCGCGAGGCCTATGGCATTTACGCCTGTAACGGCATTTTGTTTAACCACGAGTCGCCCGTTCGCGGCGAGACCTTTGTAACCCGCAAGATCACCCGCGCGCTTGCCCGCATTAAGTTGGGTCTGCAGAGCTGCTTATACCTTGGCAATTTAGATGCCAAGCGCGACTGGGGCCACGCCAAAGACTATGTGGAAATGCAGTGGCTCATGTTGCAGCAAGAGCAGCCCGAAGATTTTGTGATTGCTACGGGTGTGCAGTATTCGGTAAGGGATTTTGTAAACGCCGCCGCGAAAGAGCTGGGCATGGAGATACGGTGGGAAGGCGAGGGGGTAGAGGAGAAGGGCTACTTAGCCGATTCGTCATCGCGAGCGCAGCGTGGCGATCCAGTGGTTCGAGTAGATCCACGGTATTTCCGCCCCACCGAAGTCGAAACCCTGCTCGGCGACGCAACCAAAGCCAAAGTCAAACTCGGCTGGTCCCCCAAAATCACCTTTAATGAACTGGTATCAGAAATGGTTCGCGAAGATCTGAAATCCGCCGAGCGCGACGAACTAATTAAGAACCACGGCTATAAGTCAATGGATTACCACGAGTGACCAAAATATATGTCGCCGGCCATAAAGGCATGATTGGCTCGGCCATTGTGCGGGCGCTGGAAAAGGCTCGTCATTGCGAGGAGGGCGATAGCCCGACGCGGCAATCGGCGCAGGTGGATCGCCAAGGGCCTGCGGCCTTCGCGATGACGAGTATTGTCACCCGCACGCACTCAGAGCTCGACCTAACCGACCAATCCGCCGTAAACGCCTTCTTCGCCCAAGAAAAACCCGACCAGGTGTATCTCGCCGCCGCGAAAGTAGGCGGCATACACGCCAACCACACCTACCCCGCCGAATTCATTTACCAAAACCTAATGATTCAGGCCAATTTCATTCACGCGGCATTTCAAAACGGCGTAAAGAAACTTTTGTTTTTAGGCTCTAGCTGCATCTACCCACGCAATGCCGCACAGCCTATGCAAGAAGAAGCACTGCTCACCGGCAAGCTAGAACTCACCAACGAACCCTATGCCATTGCCAAGATTGCCGGCATAAAACTGTGCGAAAGCTATAACCGCCAATATGGTGAAAGCCATGGCGTGGATTACCGCAGTGTCATGCCAACCAACCTTTATGGTCTGGGCGATAACTACCACCCTGAAAACAGCCATGTCATCCCTGCGCTGATCCGCCGCTTTCACGAAGCCAAGGTCAGTAACGCACCCACGGTAATCATTTGGGGCACTGGTACCCCGCGCCGCGAATTTTTATATGTAGACGATATGGCCAGCGCGTGCTTGCATGTTATGAACTTGCCCAAAAGCACTTATGACCAATATACTCAACCTATGTGTAGTCATATTAATGTGGGTAGTGGAACCGATATCGCGATTTGTGATCTTGCCGAAAGTATCAAGCGTGTGGTGGGCTACTCAGGGCGTATCGCGTTTGATCCAAAAATGCCCGACGGCAGTCCGCAAAAGCTAATGGACAGCCGACGGATCAATAGTCTTGGGTGGAAGCCGCGAGTGGATTTAGAAGAAGGGCTTGCGCGGGTCTATAAGGATTTTTTGAATCGTGAGTAGTGCAACGAATCTGGAAGGCGAGGTTTGAGGGTATAAAGCGACTGATTCTCCGATGACTTCCTACCCCTCATTGTGAACGAGATATTTAATCCCTTGAGAACTTAGACTTTGTACCAACGATTCACTTTTGATAAAGGTTCTGCGTTTTTTTTACATTTTTATATCTTCGTATTCGTGTTAACCCCTTGAGGGGGATGAGATCAAAACGATTGTCAATACCTCCTAGTGTTACAGCGAAACCTGCTAACCTCTAATTGCGAGTAGCTCCCTATGCAATTGACCTTACACATAGCTAAATGAACCTCAAAAATCGTATTATCGCTGTTATCGGACTAGGTTATGTTGGTTTGCCGTTGGCGCTTGAATTCGGGAAGAAACGCCGGGTGATTGGCTTTGACATAAATGCTGATCGAATTGCAGAACTTCAAGCCGGGTGTGACCACACGCTAGAGGTCTCAGAGGCTGAGTTGCGCGAGGCGCGGTACTTGACTTTTACCTCCGATGCTGAATCGCTGCGTTCCGTTCGAAATAACGACGATCACGAGGCAATGATCTTCATCGTCACTGTCCCCACTCCTGTGGACAAGGCTAACCGGCCGGATCTTACTCCGTTGATCAAGGCGAGCGAGACGGTGGGTCGTGCGCTCAAGCCCTTTGATGTTGTGATTTATGAATCCACCGTATATCCGGGGGCAACGGAAGAGGTGTGTGTGCCAATCCTGGAGCGGGAGTCGGGGTTAAGTTACTTGGCCGTGGATTCCCACGGGCCTGCGACCCCCAGAATCAAGGCTGATAATCCATCAGCACGAGGTGCTGAAGGTGCCTCCATCGGATTTTATTGCGCCTACAGCCCCGAGCGCATCAACCCCGGGGACAAAACCCACCGCCTGCCAGACATTAAAAAAGTCACCAGCGGCTCTACGCCTGAAATAGCTGCCGCAGTTGACGAGTTTTACCAAGAAATCATCACTGCAGGGACACATAAGGCCAGTTCCATCAAAGTGGCAGAGGCTGCTAAGGTCATTGAAAACGCCCAGCGCGACTTAAACATTGCCTTTGTCAACGAGCTCTCGGTGATCTTTAACCGCATGGGCATTGACACCACCGAGGTGCTTACCGCTGCTGCCACAAAGTGGAACTTTCTGCCCTTCAAACCTGGCCTAGTGGGCGGGCACTGCATTGGCGTAGACCCTTATTATCTAACGCACAAGGCTCAGGAGCTTGGCTATCGCCCGCAGGTGATTCTCTCCGGCCGCGCTATTAACGACAACATGGGGCGCTACGCTGCGCGTAATGTAATTCGCCTCATGCTTAAAAACGACATTAAAATGTCTAATGCTAGCGTGGGAGTGCTGGGTATTACCTTTAAAGAAAATTGTCCCGATGTGCGCAACAGCAAAGTGATTGACATAATTCAAGAGCTTGAACATTGGGGCTTAACCGTGAAAGTCATGGACCCTTGGGCAAACGCGCAAGAGGTGCAGCAAGAATACGGCATTAAACTGACAGAAATCACGCCACAATCCCCAGTGGATTCATTGATCATTCCCGTAGCCCACACTCAGTTTGCGCAGATGCGGCCCGCAGAGCTGAAGCAGCTTTGTGCGACTCAAAGCAAACCTGTGATGGCGGATTTAAAGGCCCTGCACGACCGCGAGGAGTTAGGAGCGCAGGGGTTTGAGGTGTTCCGGTTTTAGTTTATTCATGATCGAGGGAGGCTGATCGGCAGCGAGCAGCCCTACTTTGTCATCGAGAGCGAAGTTTGGCGATCTACTTACCGAACGCCCCATTACAAACTAACTACCACTACCCAGTGCTTTGCAGTGCGAGGTCGATTGCCACTCCCGTTCCTCGACGTGCTCCTAATGATGGCTTTAAGAGGCCGTCTTATTGAAAAAAGATTTATCTAACCAGCTTCAGTGAAAACCCAAACCCTCATCATCGAACCTGGTCTTGCCGAGAGGCACTACTGGCGAGACCTTTGGCGTTACCGGGAGCTTTTTATCGTACTCGCATGGCGAGATATTACAGTTCGGTATAAACAAACCGTGATTGGTTTGGCTTGGGCACTTATTCAGCCGCTACTCACCATGGTCGTCTTCACCGTAATCTTCGGAAAGATCGCTAAGCTTCCGGCAGAGGGCACAGCACCCTACGCGCTCATGGTCTACGCGGGGCTATTGCCCTGGCAGTTGTTCTCAACATCTCTAACAGGTGCATCTACTAGTTTGATCGGAAACTCAAACCTGATCAGCAAGGTCTATTTCCCCCGCCTGATCGTTCCTGCATCCTCGGTGGTCGTGGCGTTTGTAGACTTCCTCATTACCTTTGCAATTCTCGCCTGCTTAATGCTTTGGTACATGCATGCGCTTAGCTGGCAAATCGTTACCCTGCCGTTTTTCATTCTTATGGCGTTTCTGGCAAGCCTTGGCCCTGGGCTTTACATCACAGCACTCAACGTCAAGTACCGAGACTTTCGTTACATCATCCCTTTCATGGTTCAGTTCGGGCTTTATGTCTCGCCGGTGGGCTTTAGCTCAACGGTTATACCGGAACAGTGGCGGCTCTTGTATTCCCTAAACCCTGTTGTTGGCGTGATAGATGGCTTTCGATGGGCGATTCTTGGCGGGCAATCGAATCTCTATTGGCCCGGCATTATCTTGAGCTGGGTTGTCATCATCTTTTTTTTGTGGCTTGGTGTGCGGCAGTTCCGCAAAATGGAAAAGTCCTTCGCGGACATGATCTAAACTATGAGTGACATTGCAATCAAAGTCGAAAACTTAGGCAAAAGTTACCTTGTCGGTCATGAGTCAGCGAAAAAAGAGCGCTACACCTTACTGCGTGATGTCCTCGCAAGAAATGTAAAAAGTTTCACCCGTAAAACGAAAGACATGTTTAGCGGGAAGCCGATTGTTCAGGGTGATGAAGTTGAAGAATTTTGGGCGCTTAGGGATATAAACATTGAAATAAAACAGGGCGAAAGTGTCGGTATTATTGGGCGCAACGGTGCTGGCAAGTCGACGCTGCTTAAGGTTCTGAGTCGGATTACAGAACCTACAAAAGGCCGTGTCTCGATAAATGGCCGCGTGGCAAGTTTGTTAGAGGTTGGCACTGGGTTTCATCCTGAACTCACCGGTCGAGAGAACATATTTTTGAACGGCGCAATTCTTGGAATGTCACGGCGAGAAATACAAACAAAGTTTGATGAAATAGTTGCTTTTGCAGAAGTTGAGCGCTTTTTAGACACGCCGGTAAAGAGATACTCAAGCGGCATGTATGTTCGGTTAGCTTTTGCTGTAGCGGCACACCTAGAGCCAGAAATCCTCGTGGTGGATGAAGTCCTCGCAGTAGGCGACATAAATTTTCAAAAAAAATGTCTGGGAAAGATGGGCAGCGTCGCAAAAGAGGGGAGAACCGTTCTTTTTGTGAGTCACAACATAGCTGCGATAAAAGCCTTGTGCCCTTCATCCTGCCTCTTGGAGCACGGGCGCATTCAATTCAAGGGCAAAACAGACGACGCTATTGAACTTTATTTGGATGCGTCCGTCGCAGCTATAAACGAGATCGGTCTGGCCAGAAGACCAGATAGAGTAGGCGGTAACAAACTCCGGTTGCAACAGATCTCTTTAACCGACGAATCCGGAAGCGAATGTGGTTTCGCTGCATGCGGCTCTCGTGTAGTTCTGACATTGAAATTTTTCTGTAATGAAATCAAACTAAAAAATCTGCGCTTTGGTGTGACGATCGTGGATAAGAATAGTGAGCGTTACTTGACGGATTTAAACAGTTATTACGGTTCAACGGATCAATATCAATGCGGGGAAGGTGAATACGAATTTAGATTTGAAGTCCAGAAAATGATGTTGGCGCCTGGCGCCTACTCAATGCATGTAATTGTGACAAGTGGGCTTGAAGTTCTGGATTGGATAAAAGATGCGGGTCGCCTAGTGGTCACAGACGGCCAATTTTACGAATCAGGGCAGATGCCACAACCGGGTAACAACCCGATCTTTTTCTGCGATTTTAGCTGTAGTCTAAATGCGCTGTCTCATACTAACTTATGAACACCAAGGAAACAGTGAGTCAACCTACGATATTTGTACTCGACGTCGACGGCGTAATGACAACAGGCCACTTCCATTACACCGTTGATGGCAAGGTGATGAAGGTGTTTGGGCCTGATGACAACGATGGATTATCTTTGCTTCGTCCATTCATCAAGATTCTCTTCGTTACCGGCGACAAAAAAGGCCTCGATATAAGCCGCAAGCGAATCGTTGATGACATGAAATACCCGCTCGAATTAGTTAGCACAATTCGAAGGATTGACTGGATTAAGGAAAACTTTGACCCTTCGAAGGTTATTTATATGGGTGACGGCATCTTTGATCACTACGTAATGCAGGAAGTTGGCTACAGCATAGCTCCAGCAAATGCCGATCGCTTGGCCAAGCAGTCAGCGCACTATGTAACGCAACGCTCTGGAGGGGACCGGGCGGTGGCTGAAGCTTGCCTTCATATCTTAGATAAATTCTTTGAACCTTTTGATCCGACGAACTTACCTGATAGCCAAATAAAAGTTTCTGGAGAGTGGGCCGTATGATTAAGCAGTATTTAACTAGCTACATGCAGAAAAATCGTTGTACTCTACTGGGCGTTGGGCCAATGAGTAAGAACTGTGTAGACGCAACGATTGAGCTTGCAAACACTCATAAAGTACCTTTAATTCTTATTGCAAGTCGTCGACAGATTGACTCAGATGAATTTGGTGGTGGATATGTAAACAATTGGAGCACAGCTGAGTTCGCCAGGTATGTAGTAGATGCAGATAAACAGGGAAGGGTTATGTTGGCGAGAGACCATGGGGGGCCATGGCAAAACAACAGAGAACAAGACTCAAGGCTGAGCCTGCGTCGCGCAATGGAATCGGCAAAAGCGTCCTTCAAAGCCGATATTGATGCCGGTTTTCAAATCCTTCATATTGATCCGAGTATTGATATTCACGACACGCCGTCCGGCGCCGATGTGCTTGATCGTGTATTCGAGTTACTGGAGTTCTGTTGGGCATATGCTCAAAGCCAAGCCAAAGAAATAGTCTTCGAGATTGGCACCGAGGAGCAGAGCGGAACAACCAACACTCTGGAAGAGCTTGACTCTACGCTCACTGCCATTGAGCGTTTCTGCGATCAAAACAAGTTGCCCCGGCCGGTTTTTGTTGTTATCCAGACTGGCACGCGAGTAATGGAGACCAGAAATGTAGGGTCTTTTGATTCGCCGCTTAGAGTTGCCGAGGAAATACCCGCTGAAATCCAGGTCCCTAAAATGATTGAGATCTGCGCTCAGCACGGTATCTTCATGAAAGAACACAACACCGACTACTTATCAAATGATTCGTTACAATGGCATCCACGTCTTGGTATTCATGCAGCCAACGTGGCTCCAGAGTTTGGGGTGACAGAAACCCTGGCCTTGCTGGATGTAATGGAAAAAAACAAACTTTACACACTTGCAGATGACTTTTTAGCGCTCTCTTTTAAGTCGCGAAAGTGGGAAAAGTGGATGCTGCCTGACAGCTCAGCAACGGATCGGGACAAGTCGATCATTGCGGGGCATTACGTTTTCTCCACTCCTGAGTGCCGTGAAATCAAGGCAAAGGTCGCAGTTGAGTTAGAAAAATCTGGAATTGAGCTTGACCACTACCTTAGAGACCGGGTTAAGGAAAGTATTACTCGGTACATGCGTGGCTTTCGATTGGTAAATACGGCATGACTAAAGTCGCCACGATTATTCTTAACAGGAATTTGCCAGAGCCCACCGATCGGTTGTATGAGCATCTTGCTCAACACGACGCTGGCGTAACGGATGTCTATGTACTGGAGGCCGGCTCGGACAGGCATAAGCTATCAAAATATTGCTCTTGGCATGCAGACACTGAGGAGATTAAGCAATGGGGGCTACGCTACTCGAGAGGAATGAATTTTGCGCTACTAAAGCTCTGGGAAGAGAATAGCTGGGAAAAATACGACGCTTTTTTCTTACTCACTAACGACACGGAACTTTCAAGCTCACCAACCTTGATCCCCTTGCTCAACATACTCCAGGAACATCCCCGCGTCGGCATTCTCTCGCCTTGTTCCTCTAAATGGGGTGAGCGGCTTTTGCTGCATACGCAACCAACCAAATACTTTTGGTTTGTTCATAACAACGCCTTTCTTTTGCGAAGAGCATTTCTAGACGACATCATTGAAAAGCTCGAACCGAGTCATATGAATTTTGTATTCGATGGCTCTAACTTTAGAGGCTACCTTTCTGAGAGTGAATTAATTGCTAAAGCGTACGCAAACGATTGGGCCGCGGCAATAACATCAAAGGTTTTTGCGGAAGAGAATGAATCCTATCTTTTAACAAAAGCTGATCTAATTCGAACCGAAACTTACGAGGAAAATATTCGGCTTTATCTGCGTGAGGGTGAGCAGTGGTTGAGACGAAAGTATGGCTTCAATAGTAGATGGTCGATGCAGCAATACGTTAAAAGCTTCTACGATAAATTCTTTGAGTTTCATCCCGAGTACGAGCAATATCGAATCTAAAGGAATCAGCAATGACTGTTATCAAAAAGCCTTGGGGCCAAGAAGAAGTCATCGAAAACAATGATCGCTATATGGTAAAGAAGTTAACCATGTGGAAGGGCCACCGATGTAGTCTCCAGTTTCATAACCAAAAACAAGAGACCATATATGTATTAAGTGGTCGCCTAAAGATTTATACAGGGGCATCTCCGCACGAATTATTAGAGCGTGTCTATCAAGCGCACGAGACAATTACGCTCACCCCAGGCGTTATTCACCGCATGGAAGCAGTAGAAGACTCTGTTTATTTGGAAGCCAGCACCCCTGAAATGGATGATGTTGTGCGTCTTTCAGACGATTACAATCGCTCCGTTGCTTAATGACTTATCGAGTTGTAATCCCAACCGCGGGTACGGGATCTCGGCTTGGGCCCTTAACAAAGCATCTCAATAAGGCGCTTATAAGTGTCGGGCATCGCCCCACGCTGAGCCATCAGATCGAGAAATTTCCTGCGGATTGTGAATTTGTAATTCCGCTGGGGCATAAAGGTGGCCTTGTGAGGCAGTTCCTTGAATTGGTTTATCCGCAACGACAGTTTTATTTCGTCGACGTACTACCCTTTGAGGGCCCCGGTTCCGGGCTTGGGTATAGTCTAAGTTGCTGTGCTGAATATCTGCAACAGCCATTCATATTTTTATCCTGCGACACTTTAGTAACAGAGCCTATACCCGAGCCAAAAGAAGACTGGATGGGTTACGCGAACCTCGCTGATTCCGATCAGTATCGAAAAATAGAGGTTGGCGATAGCAAGGTAACGGCCATTCTCGAGAAAGGAGCTAATAGTGAGCGCGCCAGTTACGCCTACATCGGTCTAGCCGGCATTTTTAACCATAAGCTGTTTTGGGAGGCCATGTTATCGGGTGATGTTTCGGCCGTTGACCAAGGTGAGTCATATGGTCTCAGACATATACTAAATCAAACCGCGATTAGCGCACACCGCTTTAGTTGGCATGATACGGGAACATTAGAGACTCTGAAGAGCACACGAGAGCGTTATTGTAAGACTGATGAACCAAACATCCTAGAAAAAGAAAATGAAGCAATCTGGTTTATTAACGATCAGGTAATTAAATTCTCTGCTGACGAGGCATTCATCCAGAACCGAGTGAGACGTGCTGAAAAATTAGCTGGATTTGTACCAACGATCTTAAAAAGCACTGAGAATATGTACGCTTACACTAAGGTCGATGGCAAGGTATTGTCGTCGGTAGTAACGCTCCCGTTATTCGATAAATTCCTTGCTTACGTCAGGGCCTTTTGGGAGCCGGTGAACCTCAGCCCAATTGATAGAGCAGCGTTTCAAGAGCGGTGTCATCGGTTTTATTTTGACAAGACTTTTGAGCGAGTAAAACTGTTCTACGCGACGTTTGGACGATCAGACGGTACGGAGTCAATTAACGGTGAATTAATGCCAACCCTAGCGTCTCTTCTCGCTAGGGTAGATTGGCACGATTTAGCAAATGGTCAGCCGGGACGGTTCCACGGGGATTTTCACTTTGAGAATATTTTGTGGAATGAAGAAACCGAGCAGTTTATATTGTTAGACTGGCGTCAAGATTTTGCCGACGATCTGCAAGTTGGAGATATTTACTACGATCTTGCAAAGTTATTGCACGGTCTAATCGTCTCTCATGACTTGATCGCGAATAGTCAATTTCATGTGACTTGGCTAGACGACGAAATCAAGTTCACCCTGCTAAGGAAGCAAGAACTGGTTGAGTGTGAACAATGTTTTTATGGTTGGTGTGTAGATAACGGCTTTTCGCTTAGGAAGGTGAATGTATTAACAGCGCTAATTTATTTAAATATAGCCGCTTTACATCACTACCCTTATTCGCTTTTGCTATTTGCTTTGGGAAAGAGAATGCTGAACAGGGAGCTTAGTCAATCGTGAAACTGATCCAGCGGGGTGCCGACGTAATTTTGGGGGGTTCAGATCTTGAGCCACTATATAAATTTGGAGAGTTCCCAGTGTTTATGGGGTGTACTGGCGACCCCCAAGAAGCCGACTTGTTGTCAGACATGTCTTGGTCTATTTCTCAATCTTCTGGCGCGATCCAACTAAACCCGGTGTTGCCACTTGAAGTTATTTATCCAGAAGCCCATGGGTCAGGCTGTGTTGGAAAATTGTGGGAAGCTCACCACAGGGCGCTTGCCCTTTTTGTAAACCGCTTCAGTCCGAAGGCTGTGCTTGAAATAGGTGGCGCACACGGAATTTTGAGCAGAGAATATGCGGAGCTTAGCCCAACGGTCTCCTGGACGATCATCGAGCCAAACCCAATGCCTGTCGAGGGTGTGAGGGCGAACTTTATCAAGGGATTTTTTGACGACAAGTTCTCATTAGAGTTTCCCGTGGATACTATTGTGCATTCCCATGTGTTCGAGCACATATACGATCCTGTGGTATTCGTAGAGCACATTTCCGCATTTCTGGAACCAGGAAAGCACCTGCTTTTTTCGGTTCCCAATATGGAAGAGATGCTTCGAAGAAAATACACAAACTGTATCAATTTCGAGCACACTATTTTTCTAACAGAACCTTACGTAGAGTACCTTCTGCGGTCACACGGTTTCCGCCTACTTGAGAAAGAGTACTTTCTTGACGATCACAGCATTTTCTACGCTTATGTACGGGATTCGCAAGTGCAGCCAACTGAACTTCCAGCCGGACTATACAAGCGGAACAAAAAACTGTATTTGGATTATGTTTCCTACCATGAGGCACTCATCAAGGATCTAAATCAGAAAATCGCAAAACTCTCGCCGGATCAAGTGCTCTATCTCTTTGGTGCCCATGTTTTTGCACAGTACTTAATTGGGTTTGGGTTAAATACAAGCCGTATAAAGTTCATCCTCGACAACGACCCGAACAAGCACGGTAAGCGTCTATACGGCACAAGTCTACAAGTTGCTTCCCCGAAAATATTAAACCAGGTCACAAACCCCGTCGTGATTTTGAAGGCTGGCGTTTACAACGAAGAGATTCGAAAAGATATTCTTTGCAACATTAACCCCAAGACGGTGTTTTTTGAGTAGCGCCAGCGAACCTTCTCTCTGCGTATTCGCGAACTTCTTTATCGATAATGAGGAACGTTTGCGGCGGATGAGGGATTCTTTTTTTTCCTTTAGAGATGTAAATCCAAAGGAGTGGCGAGTAAACATCCGGGGCCGCTTAAAAGCGGAGGCCGGCGATTTTTTGCGCAGTCAAATCGGGGAAAAGTTAAGCCTTTTCTTCCTTGAAAGTTCGAGAGGTTGGTTTCACGACTCAAGGGCGGTCATGAAGGAAGCAAGTTCGCAGTATGTTTTTTTTTGGATTGAAGACCACATTTGTCTAACGGGCGGAGCTGTCTTACGAGAAGTGATCTCTGAAATGAAGCGTCTTCATGTCGACTATTTGCCGTATTCATTTTTACATGACGACACGAGGTCTCGCTATGAACATATTGGAGATCCAACCTGCGAAAAACTCATATGCGCTTGGTTCTTGGGCGATGAGGCAATTGCACATATTAAGAAGAATATTGGTCATGATTTTTATATAATCTCCGCTGCAAGTATAATGGGATCAAGTTTTTTCACAAAGATTCTAAATTCAAAAAAACCAACTCTAAGAAGATGGCCGAAATCTTTGCCCTTTGATTTCGAGAAAAAGTCAAATGATCGAGCTGTAAAAAATTTTGTGTGTGCACTGCCAAAACCGGAGCTCTTTGCCGCAATTGATGATGATCACGGGGTTCCTGGGTATTCATTGATATCGCGAGGATGTTATCCTGAACGAGTAACGCGCGATAAGCTAAAAAGTATGGAGTTTGCTACTTCAAAGTCTGGTGCAAGAAGATTTCCCCGAAACTTTATACCCATCCGTAAATTACCTTCATCACTTGTGCGGTTAATCATAGTCGGAATAAGGTTACAGCAAAGATTGCGCTTTAGTTTGGATTTCTGGTTAAGGGGTTAGGAATACAACCCTTGTGTCTTTTCGCACTGTCCCGCAAAACTAATAGCCGATTAAAAATGTCGTTACTTGCGAAGATTTATTTGAAGGTTGATTTAGTAAAATTTCAACGAGAGAAAAGCAAAAACCGGGAAATTGTCTAGGGTCAAATTCAATTTCGGAGGCCTCCTACGGTCGCTCCCACTCTTTGAGAGCGGTTACTGATTTATGAAGGTTTTGTTTATCGAAGCGTTGCAGCCGGTGTTTATCTCGGACCAACGATCGAAATCCAAGTACGACCAAGCAAGTTTAGAAATTTATTGAATATAAGATCGATATTGCAATCCGGCCAAGGCGCTTTGCGTGGGGTCAAGCTCGTCACAAGCCGCCGCAGACGCTAGTTTCGGAATATTGTGACTTAACAGCGCACAGGCTGAGTCTGAACCGGGGGGTAGGTTGATTTTTGGGCATAAGCCGAATCAATTTATCGGCGCTGGCAGAAAAGTCCCCCGGCGTAAGCTAGATCGTTTCCCTCAATAAACCGGGCAGTCACTGGATCAGGGGTCTGCGCATTTGAAATCGCAAAGTGGTACTGTCCAATTTCACGGGTCCATAGCATCCGGAGAAAAGCACAACAAAGAAATAAATGCATAGCATGACTCCTAACTTGATCTCATCTCCTCCCCTGGATACAGCGGTCTTGTTTCTAGTATTTAACCGTCCTGAGACCACTGAACGGGTATTCGAATCCATCCGCAAGGCAAGGCCGCCACGCTTCTATGTGGCAGCAGATGGACCCCGAGCCGATTTTTTGGGCGAGACGGATAAAGTTGCAAGGGTACGAGAGATTGCGACTGCCGTGGACTGGTCCTGTGAAGTGAGGACTTTATTTAGAGACAAAAATCTCGGTTGTAAGAGGGCAGTCAGCAGCGCTATCACATGGTTCTTTGAGCAGGAGGAGCGCGGGATTATCTTGGAGGATGATTGCTTGCCGCACTCCGACTTTTTTTGGTTCTGCCAAGTTTTACTCGAACGTTATGCAGATGATGAAAGGGTTTCAGTAATTACTGGGAATAACTTTCAGAATGGGAAGACGCGTGGAGGGGCAAGCTACTACTTTTCCAAGTACAACCATTGCTGGGGTTGGGCAACCTGGCGAAGAGCATGGCAACACTATGATGGTGAACTTTCGTTTTGGCCGGCTTGGTCAGCTTCGAGCGAGTACAAAAAAATCATACCTGATCGCGTAGAGAGGCACTACTGGGAGAAAGTTGTGCGGAGTTGTATATCAGGCCAAGTTGATTCTTGGGCTTACCCTTGGCTATTAAGCACAATCTATGTTGGTGGATTAACCGCAACACCTCAGATGAATCTTGTATCAAATATTGGATTTGGGCTGAATGCTACGCATACGACGGCTGAGGACGATAAACTTGCAAGTCTCTCGACATTTGAGCTCGGCACCTTAATTCATCCTCCATCAGTTAAGCGATCGATAGAAGCCGACAAATTTGATTTCAATAATGCGTTCGGTGGAAGGTACCATCGGTTTCCTTATCCTATTTTACGGCGTGCTAAAGAAATCTGTGGTGCGTGTGTACGTAAAATCAAGAAAGTTACCGTTTATGATTGAAAATATTTCACACAAAGAAAGGTTGCTTGCTATTATTTTGCGTGGTAGCTACAGGGTTGCAGGGATTCAGTTTTTTACACCCAGCGATTTTTCCCAACAACTCGGCTACATGAATCGACCGAAGGGCTATATTATCCCGCCCCATGTGCACAACCCGGTTCCTCGCGAGGTTCAGTTCACGAAGGAGGTTCTATTGATAAAGTCAGGCCGGGTTCGTATCGATTTTTACGACGATTATCAAAATTACCTTGAAAGCCGAGTATTGCAGCGAGGTGATGTAATTTTGTTGGCTTTTGGCGGTCATGGTTTTGAAATGTTAGAGCCCTCCGAAATGATCGAGGTAAAGCAAGGCCCATACGCAGGTGAGGCAGATAAGACTCGTTTTACGCCGATCTCCGCAGATCAGGTCCGACTGAAAGATTAAAGCAAAGAAGAGCAACCTATGTTTAATGCTTACAGTCAATACTATGATCTTTTATATCGCGATAAGGATTACGGCGCTGAAACAGATTACATACATCGTCTTTTGCGTGGGAACGGTTTGAATTCGGGTGATATTCTTGAATTTGGCTCTGGCACAGGTAAACATGGGCTTCTGCTGGCAAGGCGCGGCTATCAAATTCATGGAATTGAGCGAAGTGCTGAAATGGTCGCTATAGCGGAACAAAGCGCAGGCTTCACTTGCCAGCAGGGGGACATCTCGTCTGTTAACATGGGACGCACTTACAACGCCGTGCTTTCGCTCTTTCATGTCATGAGTTACCAAACCACAAATCAGCAATTACAAGCAGTTTTTGCTAATGCGGCGGCCCACTTGAACCCTGGTGGACTATTTATCTTGGACTTTTGGTACAGTCCTGCGGTGTATTCCCAGAAACCTAGTGTGCGTGTAAAACGCATTTCAGCAGATAGACTAGAGATCACGCGTATAGCCGAGCCAGTTATTTACGAAAACGAAAATCGAGTCGATGTACATTACACAATCTTTGCGCGCGAACTGAAGAACGGAGTTATACAATCGATTCAAGAGATTCACCCGATGCGCCATTTTTCGCTTCCCGAGATCGATCTGCTCTCCTGCGTAACGGGGTTTACGAGAATCCGTGCAGAAGAGTTTTCCACCGGTAAAGTGCCGAGTGAAAACACGTGGAGCACCTGCTGTATCCTGCGGAAGAAATAACAATGATGAAAAAATTTTTTCATGCCTTTGGTCGCAGGTTTATTCCAACTGATGTGCGTGATTGGGAAGATCGCCAGCTGATTATCGCAGCCAAAAGTCTGATTAATTCTTCGCAATGGCAATCGACCCCAGTCTTTTCAGACCCTCTATGGATTCAAACAAAGGAGTTTCGTGTTTACTCCCAATTTGGTGATGACGGTATAATCCAGTGGCTTATACGTTACTTGGATCTTCCTGCTCGGGGGCGTTTCGTTGAGTTTGGCGTGGGGGACTTTTTCGAAAGTAATACGCACTTCCTCTTGGTTAATAACCATTGGGAAGGATATGTAATGGATGGTGATGATACGAACATTAGCGCTGTAAAAAACTCCCCAATTTACTGGAGATACCGTTTACACGCTGAAAAGCACTTTATCACACGAGAAAACATTATGTTGCTTCTCGAGGCTTCTGGCTTTGATAAAATAGAACTGTTACATATAGATTTAGATGGTAACGACTACTGGATACTTGAGTGCTTAGATCTAGAAGCTTTTCGTCCAGACATACTCATTCTCGAATATAACGCACTATTTGGCTCTCAGCGCTTGATATCGGTTCCTTATAATCCATATTTTAATCGGATTGATAGTCATTACTCTGGAAAATATTTCGGGGCGAGTTTACAAGCAATGAATTTTCTTGCTCGTCAAAAAGGCTATTACTTCATAGGTTGTAACTCAGCGGGGAATAATGCTTACTTTCTTTCGAGTTTGCACCGAGATACTGTTCCGGAAGCGGATATATTCCTTGGCTATCAGATCGCAGGTTTTAGAGAGGCTAGAAACAAGGCAGGTGTCTTAACGTTTCTTGAACCGAGATCTGAGCTAGAACTTGTCAAAGGATTGTCAGTGATGAATGTCGTCACTGGCGCCCAAGAGGTGCTCTAAGCGAGGCTTATGTCTGATACTTTTATCCCAGTGAACGAGCCGTTACTGGATGGCAATGAGAAGAAATATCTAACTCAGTGCATAGACACGAGGTGGATTTCTTCCGAAGGGCCTTTTGTTGATGAGTTTGAGCGAAAATTTGCTGCGCGGATGAACCGCAAGCACGGCATCGCGGTGTGCAACGGGACTGCGGCAATTGATGCTGCGATCGAGGCATTGGGAATTGGCCCGGGCGATGAGGTCCTTCTTCCGGCCTTCACCATAATTTCTTGTGTGCTTCAGATTGTTCGCTCTGGCGCGACACCGGTGCTGGTCGATGCCGATCCCTTGACTTGGAACATGGACGTCACTCAGATGGAGGAAAAGATCACACCGCGAACCAGGGTGATCATGGTCGTACACATTTACGGCCTGCCGGTTGACATGGACCCAGTGCTAGATATTGCGAAGCGATATGACCTAAAAGTCATTGAAGACGCTGCCGAAGTAATCGGACAAAACTATAGGGGAAAGCCCTGCGGCTCCTTTGGCGAGATCAGCACCTTTAGCTTTTACCCTAATAAGCATATCACCACGGGTGAGGGTGGAATGATACTGACGGATGATGACGAGCTCGCTGAGACCTGTCGTAGCTTGCGTAACTTATGTTTTCAGTCGAAACGACGTTTTGTTCATGATCGCTTGGGATGGAACCTGCGAATGACAAACCTTCAAGCTGCTCTCGGGATTGCACAGCTTGAGAGGCTAGATGAGTTTATTAAAAAAAAGCGATGGATCGGCCGGCGCTACAGCGCTCTTTTGACTGGGCTGTCTGGTGTTCAACTGCCTCTACCTGCTACAGATTATTCAGAGAATATTTACTGGGTCTATGGCTTGATACTTGATAGCTCGATCGCCATTGATGCGCAAGAGGGGATGGCAAGATTAGTAAAGCTTGGGGTTGGTTGCCGCCCCTTTTTCTACCCCTTGCATCAACAGCCGGTCCTTAAAGAAATGGGATTCTTCTACGGCGAGCGGTATACCGTAGCTGAGAGGCTTGCTGAGCGTGGTTTTTATTTGCCGAGTGGTTTAGCGCTATCCGAACGGCAAATTGATCAAGTTGTAGCTGCATGTAAGAATGTTTTTGTTTGACAAATATTCGCATCTCATGATTTTCAGCGCTCAATATTGCGTTAAATGAGACCCATTCGCCTCGCAGTGATTTTTGATCAGCAAATTTATGTCGGCGGGGGTTACCAACAAGCGCTCAACGCGGCTCTCCTAACCCGGGGCCTCCCGACCAATTTGGTTACTGTTATTTTTTTTACAACCGTTGCAGAAAACGTTCAGACACTGAATCAGTATGGAATAGAAACGCGCTTTATAAAGCAGCCATTTCTTTCAAAACTGTGGTTTTCTGCAAGTCGGTTCATGCGCTATTCTTCGTTTTTTTGGTCGGTAAGACAGCATGAAAGACGCACTTATTTTGAGAAAAAACTTATTGACCTGAACATTGATCTTGTATATTTCCTGTCTCCAAGTGGTTTGGCAAATAGTCTGACAGAGCTGAACTATATTACAACCGTGTGGGATTTGTGTCACCGTGATTATCCGGAGTTCCCCGAGGTGCGCAGGGGAAAGGAATTCGAAGCGCGAGAGCAAAACTATAGGACAACTCTTCCAAGAGCTGTTGCTGTCTTTGTTGATTCTGAGTTAGGCAAGTTAAACGCAGTGCACCGTTACGGTTTAGATGCCGATCGCATTCATGTCATGCCCTTCCAAGCCTCTACTTCTGCCCGAGAAAGTGCAGAAGCTAATGCTTTTGTAGGCCGAAAGATCAGTAAGAATTATGGATTAGACGTTCCCTACATTTTTTATCCAGCCCAATTTTGGGCGCATAAAAATCATGTCTACCTAATCGAAGGATTGATCGAGCTTGAGCGACGTTACCAAATAAAAATTGGTGCAATTTTTGCTGGGGGGAATCAAGGTAACCGCGCATATATTGAAAATTACGTTCGTCAGCATGGCCTTGAATTGCGTGTACGGTTCACTGGCTTTGTCTCAAACGATGAAATCATTGCGCTTTATCGACAGTCACTCGCCTTGGTTATGCCAACATATTTCGGACCAACAAATTTACCGCCGCTAGAAGCTTTTCAGCTTGGCGTTCCGGTTCTTTACCCTGACAACAAAGGGTTAAGGGAACAGGTTCATGATGCGGCGCTGTTCATTGACCTTAAGAATCCTGGTTCGATGGCCGAGCAGATAAGCCGTCTCATTTCCGACAATAAACTTCGTGACTCGCTGATTCAAAAAGGATTTGAACGATTAGAGGCCCTAGATTCCGTTGACAGAATAAGTATCTTGCTTAGTGTGATCGAGGATTTTCGCTGGAAACGTTTGTGTTGGGCTTGAATAAAAAGCAAGTTCTTTGAGTAACTCGTTTTTGGGGACTGTGCGGCCCGGCGCGGCCCCGCTAGTGAGGCTTCCCGGTTAACAAATATGATCAAAAACGTATCATTTAAAGAGAAGCCTTTACTTTGTTATCGAACTGCCGGCAAGCAGGAAACTCCTTTATATTGCTGTCGAGGCGAAGACTTTTATCAAGAGGACCATGTTGAGCTTTGCGGCCGAAGCACTGTAAGCGCAATCTCTGCACGTGGCGAGAAACACCGGCAACCATTATCTCTACCTTTGATATCAGGACAGGAAAAGTTCCGAGTGCAAATCCTTCAACAGTATTCCCTGGCTCTCGATTAGTGGAAGCCAATATCGCGTAGTCCTGCTCGTAGCAACAGTATCACGGATTTCGCGAGGTTTCGCTGACCGATACTACTGCTAGTATAACTATAGATACTAGAAAGCGAAGCTAAAGTGGTGATAAACTCAACTTGCAGCGAGGCGGTTATAAATGCGTGCGAAATGCCTAAACCGAGCTTTCCTTGCTGGTAATGTGATCTAGGGGGAATGTTTGCTGACCTCCGCACGGATATTAGTTAGTTAGGAAAACCTCCGAAAATTAATAAGAAGAACGGTTAAACAGCGGATCCTGATAGGAACCCTACGAATTCGCTTCCAGATCGCCGTTAATTCACGCAAGAAATATTTCTTAAAAAGGCTAAAAGGCACCCATGCTCGAAAGGGACTTCTCGACATGCAAAGATTAACAAGGAGTCGGCTAAGTCAAAAACCCCCTAACGCGACGTCAACGTGTGCATTATAAGTAATGCTATACCCTCACGCTGTTGCTGGGTATCGGGAAAATGACATAGCAACGGGGTAGAAAGAGATGCCTACCAAAAACTCAACGGATCTCTATGGGTCGTGTGCCAAATGTGGGGGGTGTATGTGAATCTACGATGGGGGCCTTATCAGGCTCTGAGCTTATCAAACACAAATCCTCGCAATACGCTCAATAACAAAACTCAGTGAAAAGTATTTTACACGGCACTGAACTGGCCTTCCCCAAAAGCACCTCAATAAAAACAGAGGATATATAAATTGGTGATTGAACTAAAATAGACAGGGGCGGATTCCAAAAAAGAGTAAACCAAACATTTTTAAATATCCGTAACTTTATAACTGAAATAATGCGTAATAACCAAGTATCGCTTTCAATAATAACGATAAATCTGAACAACGCACCCGGTCTGCTGCAAACACTGAACTCTTTAAAAGAAACGCCGTCCGATTTGTATCAACATATCATAGTCGACGGAGCGTCATCTGATGATTCAATTGAAATTGTGAAACGGTTTGGATACAGGCCGTATTGCGAAGGAGAAGCCCGATCTTACTTAAGTGAAAGCGACAATGGAATATATCATGGCATGAATAAAGGGCTCCAACTCGCACGCGGTTCTCATGTGCTGTTTCTTAATAGCGGAGATGCCTTGCAAAGTACGGAGGCACTCTACAACATACTAGAAGATATCAGGGATTACGACATTATTTATGGCTCAATTGCGATTGATATTGGTAATTCAATGAGGGTAATTGAGCCGCCAACCCTTTCCAGAGAGCATCGCGTTCCCTTTGTTGAGTTGCCTTTCCATCCCTCGTTTGTTTGCTCGAAAAAACTACTCCAACTAGTTGGTGGGTTCGATGAGAAATACCGATATGTAGCTGACGTAAAGGCGATTGAGGGCGTAATTTCGCGTACGGAAAGCATAAAAAAAGTAAACTATACTATCTCAACTTTTGATTTAAACGGAATAACGTCCGACAGAGGAAATCAGTCTAAAATTCTAAGCGAAAGAATAAAACTTGAAACCACTGACTTAACCCGATACCAAAAAAGACTGTTAAGTATATATAGTCCAGGACTGGTAAGTTTCATGAAAATGGGCGTCCCATCAAGGGTCTTACTATACTGTGCTCAGCTAAAGCTCATGATTTTAAATATTAGATATTTCCGTCAATGGCGAAAAGATTAGGCTGTGAATAAGATGGATAAACCCGAATATGTCCTGGTAACCGGCGGTCTCGGATACATAGGGAGTCACACCGTAGTGAAATTAAGTGAGGCCGGGTATGAGCCAGTGATAGTTGATAATCTATCAACTTCAAGAATCGCAACCCTAAGCGCTATTCAAAAAATTTGCAAGAAAAATATAAAATGTGAAATTTTTGACGTGCGTGACTCATCAGCCCTAGCTTCTCTATTGCACCGGGACAATATTACCTCGATTATTCACTTTGCGGCATACAAGTCTGTAGAGGAGTCCTGTAGAAATCCAGACCTTTATTATGAAAATAATGTTGGGGGGACTATTTCTATCCTTCGAGCAATCGAGGATTCAAATGTAGATAAGCTTGTATTTTCGAGTAGTTGCACTGTGTATGGCCCCCTAAAAACTTGTAACCTTAAGTATCGAGAAAATTCAAGTCTTGACCCTATCTCTCCTTATGGTCGGAGCAAAATGCTTTGTGAGGGACTGTTGCAGCTTCCGATTATAAATAAAACTCGTGATCGTTTAAAAACGGGTATTTTGCGCTACTTTAATCCAGTCGGCGCGCATTCGAGTTATTTAATTGGTGAATATCCAGCAAACGAACCAAGTTGCCTAATGCCGAGACTGGCTTACGCTGCGACCGGATTACTACCACGGGTAGAAATTTACGGGACCGACTACGAGACACCGGACGGATCATGCGTAAGAGATTTTATTCATGTAGAGGACGTGGCGGACGCTCACATCTATTCGCTAAAGGCACTAGGTGCGGGGAAAACCCATATATGCAACATTGGAACCGGTTTTGGTTACAGCGTACTGGAGGTTATTCGAGAATTCAATAGAGTAAATCAACTATCATTAAACATAAAATACGCGAATCGTCGGTCAGGCGATATTCCATATTCCGTCGCAGATACACAATTCGCCTCCGAGCTCCTCGGATGGCGAGCAACGCGTAGCCTTGAAGATATGTGCTTCTCCTCCTGGGAGTGGCAAAAGAAGATCGTACAGCAGCAAGAGCCTAGTAGTGTTTAACGATAAGCGTATTCTCGTTGTTTATCCTTACAATAAAAGATCTAATTCGATTGAATCTGTTCTTGCTCAGATGAGGCGCTCTTGTCGAGCGTTGCTTTTCGTCTCTCAAGAGCGTCCCGGCCCACTTTTTAGTAAGCTCGAATCGATTGGAGTTCATTGTCGCTTAGCCAACCTTGGAGAGTTTCGATATCGTGATTTTATATCCCTCTTTAGGTATATACTATTTTTGAATAAATCCGTAAAACAATTTCAGCCTCAGATCATAATAGCTCATCAACAGTTCTCGTTTTTAACTGTTTACGCAGCTATATTGTGCAAAGGTATCCCAATATATTATTTTCGGCATAATTCAGATGCTGATTTGAAAAGTTACGGTTTGAAGGGGGCGATATTAAATAGCCTGTGTAACGTTTTAGCTAAATTTCCCGTTGCCCCGTCAAGTCAGGTAGCTAGATACTGGCGTAGTGAGAAGTTTATGAGAACGAAGAATATCCGAGTGATCCCGTATCTCTATGAATTCACTGCATATGAAGATGCTGCAAACAATTGGTGCGCTTTTAGCGAGGAGAATTCCCCTTCACGCAATGAAAAAAGAATACGTATCCTGAGTTTTAATCGACTTCAACTATCAAAGCGTGTCGATCAACTTCTCCATTTAATATTTTTGCTAAATCAAAAAGGTGTGAATGCTGAGCTTATTAATTTTGGTGATGGTGAGGAGCGTAAGACCCTTGAGTCTATGATTTCCGAAATGGGGTTGAAAACAAGAATTTATCTCGAAAAATTCAACGATAATCCGTATCGATATTTCAAAGGGGCCCACTTCTTTGTTTTGATGTCTGAAAGCGAAGCAAGTAACTCGTCGGTCAAAGAGGCTTGTTTTTTTGGTGTTCCAGTGGTCGTCAAGCATGGCGTAGGCGATTTCTCTGATTATTTGAGCAACACGTCGTATTGCCGCCTTCTCGGAAGTGCTGCTCCTGTGGAAGAAGCTGCTGATTTTATAGTGTCTTATCTGGAAAATCATAAAACTAATTTGACTCGCCATACAGACTTGAAAAGAGCTGTTTTAGACAAGTATTCTAAAGATCTCTTCGATACAGTTTACAAAGATATGATCGGCTGAAATGTCAGATAAACAATTAAGCGAAAGATCAGAATGTTTGTCTGCATATAAGGTTCCCTCAAAAATCGTAAGTCCCGCAAAAAGGAACTTTGGTTTCTCATTGCAGTAGATATCAGGTAGTTTAGTTCGAATGCCAAAAGTCTCGATCATCGTACCAACATTTAACAGGGCAACGCTACTCACTCGCACAATAAGTTCGCTTTTAGATCAAGATGCTGACGATTACGAAATTTTGGTTATTGATGATGGCAGCACAGATGCTACCCCGGAAGTTATGAGTTCTTTTGTTTCCGATATGTGCAGGTATTACCGGTTTGAAAATAGAGAGCGAGGCGCAGCACGAAACGCTGGAGCTGTACTGTCCAACGGTGATTACCTAAACTTCTTTGATAGCGATGACATAGCTCTCAGAAATCATGTAAGTTCAGCAATCAATCTTATTGAAGCCAACGCTAATCCCACCTGGTTCCATCTAAACTTTCTGCGTCGAACTGGCGCTGGAGATCTAGTTGGAATTCATCTGAACACTGCTGAGAAGAATTCATCAATACTTTTGGATGGCAATCCACTAAGTTGCAATGGAGTTTTTATCCGAAAAGATGTTTTTCTTGCAGAAAAGTTTTGTGAAGATCGAAGACTCGCGGGCTCTGAAGATTACGACTTATGGTTGCGACTTATATTAATAAACCCGCTGTTGCTCCATCCCTTGCCCACAACCGTAATTTGTGAGCATAGCGGAAGAAGTGTAAATGTTGACGCGCCCGCAAGAGCTTTCGAAAAGATTGCACTTCTACGGAGTCGAGTATCAAATTTTCTGTCTAATGCAGCAATTGGTGAGCCGATGTACAATCGTGTGCTAGCAGGCATAGATGCACATTTGGCCCTACACGTTTCCAGCTTCTCTGAGTTCAAAGGTCTCGCGTGTCGTCATCTTTTTAGAGCAATAAGACTTTTCCCCAGAACACTTTTAACTAGAAGATTTTGTGTAGTTGTGAGGAATTTATTTTTGAGGTGGTAAATGAGTAACGTCTTGATTACTGGCGGTGCCGGATTTATTGGTAGCAGCTTGGCTGCGGCGCTTGGATCTAATGGTGGTCACAATGTCACTGTAGTTGACAATTTATCTACGGGTCAACGGTGTAACTTGATCGACCATGAAAATATCGAGTTCATAAAATGTGATGTAAATAGGTTTGATGACATTTCGACAGTTTTTTTTTCTCGATCTTTTGATTATATTTTCCATTATGCGGCGGTGGTTGGAGTTCATCGAACGCTCGAGTGTCCAATTGATGTGCTGGAGGATATTTCCGGGATTAAAAACATCCTAAATCTAGCACGCAGTACGCGCGTGAAAAGAGTGTTTTATGCATCTTCGTCAGAGGTATACGGTGAGCCGGTATCAATTCCACAGCATGAGTACCTGACTCCTCTAAATTCCCGCTTGCCGTATGCAGTGGTAAAAAATCTCGGAGAAGCATACTTCAGATCTTTCCACAAAGAGTTTGGACTTGAATTTACTATTTTTCGGTTTTTTAATACGTACGGGCCAACACAGAGTTCCGACTTCGTTGTTTCGAGGTTCTTAAGAGCAGCACTACGTGGCGATGATTTGGCGATATATGGGGATGGTAGTCAGACGAGAACGTTTTGTTACATTGACGACAATGTCGATGTAACTACTCGTTTGATGCTTGAAGGAAGCCGTGCGGCGGATACCGTGAACATAGGGAGTAATGTCGAAGTTTCCGTGTTAACGCTTGCCGAGACAATCATTAAGCTCACCGGGTCAAAATCTCAAATTGTCTTCTTACCACCTTTGCCGGAGGGCGACATGACAAGACGGCAACCCGATAATACCGAGATGATGCGAGTTCTTGGGCGCCCTCTGATCTCGTTAGAGAACGGTTTGAAAAAGATGATTTATCTTTATAGAAACAGTTGATGAGTCGGCGTCATGATCTCAATTCTCTGTAAATCGTTCCGAAAGGTTTACGCATTGAATGTCAAAGATGTCATTCTCGAACGCAAGATTTAAGTCCACAGGTGTGTTCGCAGCTATGAATTTTGTTAACTGCAACCCCTTTTTCAAGTGTTTTTGGATGTACCGTTGAGCGACGCATATACTTTTCTCATTAAGGTCTTTGAGTGCAACAATATTTTCGGCAGCCACGCGCATGGTTTGAGCTGCGTTTGAGTTCGAAAACGATCAGATAGTGATCTTACGCTCTAGATATTTCTTAAGAGATAGACGAGGTTTAATACTTTTAGTGTTGATACCGTCGATATTGCTACTAGACATCTAGGTATCCAATACCAGGTCTGGAATTACACGAAAACCCCCAAATGATCTTTAACAGTCATACTTTTCTTATTTTCTACCCCGATCTAAGGTGAAGACAACGTTAGACTATGTTCACCCTGTAACAGGGGAGAGGTTAGAGAGAGTCGCCAACCGGTACGTCGATTCCCGATCGGGGGAAGCATTTCCTATCGTTGACGATATTCCCAGATTTTGCGAACTCGAAAATTATTCTGAAAGTTTTGGGTTTCAGTGGAATATTTTCGACCGAACGCAGTTAGATGAATTTTCCAATTCGACTATAACTGAGGCAAGGTTCTTTGGTGAAACGGCGTGGGCCCCTGAAGAGCTTGTTGGACTGAGGATCCTGGAAGTGGGTAGCGGAGCGGGGCGGTTTACGGAAGTATTCCTTAGGAAAACTAAATCCCTTTTGTATAGTATTGATTATTCAAATGCCGTGGAGGCGAATTGGCGAAATAATGAAAAATATCGTGACCGACTGCACTTAGCTCAAGCTTCAATCTATGCAATACCCTACCTAGATAATAGTTTTGATAAAATATTTTGCCTTGGTGTGTTGCAACATACACCTTCTTTCAAGGATTCGGTGTCAGCGCTTGTTCACAAGGCTAAAATTGGCGGAGAAATCGTAGTTGATTTTTATCCGATTAATGGCTGGTACACCAAGGTGCATGCAAAGTATATCCTTCGTCCAATAACTAAGCGGCTCCCTAAGAAGACTCTCCTATGGCTAATTCGTAGGAATATAGGTTGGATGGTTGCGCTTTTTGATCTGCTTTGTGTTTTACGGTTAGGCATATTTACCCGGTTTATTCCGGTTACCGATGTGCGTTGTTTTCCAAAGACACTTTCGAGGAAGCAGCGACTTGATTGGGCGGTAATGGATACGTTTGACGCTTTCTCGCCTGAATTCGACAATCCGCAGCGTATCGATGATGTTACGAAAATGTTTGAGGATTGTGGTTGTGAGGTTACTTTTGCTGGGCGTTCAGTATACGACGGTGGGGTCTCCACAGTAGTTCGTGCTGTAAAGACCAGAATTTAGAGATTAATCAAGTCTTTGAGACGGATAGTCAATTATTAAGTTGTTCATTTAGGTGTCGTGGGCCCGCCGTCAGACGATGCCAGAAATTTAGCGCTGATTTTTTCAGGCCGCTTCGCGGGATATTTTGAGCTCCTAGGCTTTTGACGCCAAGTAAGACGCTGATGACAGTTGCAACACTATATATCTCTTACGATGGGATGCTTGAGCCCTTGGGGCAGTCTCAGGTGTTGGCCTACCAACAGCAGTTAGCTGAAGATTTCAAAGTCCATCTATTGAGTTTTGAAAAGCCGCAAGACTGGGTAGCTGCGAAATCACGGCGCCTAGTTGCTATGGATGTAGCCGAGTCAGGAATTCACTGGCATCCGCGTAGGTATCATAAGCGACCCTCAGTACTCGCAACAAGCTATGACCTCGTGGTTGGGGTCGTTACTTCCCTGTGGCTAGTGATGACCCAAGGCGTTCGGGTGATTCATGCGCGCAGTTATGTAGCTGCTGTTATAGCATTAATCCTTAAGAAGCTTACAGGGGTAAGCTTTTTGTTCGACATGCGCGGCTTTTGGGCGGACGAACGTGTAGACGGCGGTTTATGGTCTCCCGACAGTAAGCTCTATCGGTTGGCCAAATGGGTGGAGCGACAGCTGCTGCTGAATGCCGATCACGTTGTTTCGCTTACGCACGCTGCCGTTCGTGAGATGGAAAGGTTTCCCTACATGGCCGGTCGTATGCCCCAAGTGTCAGTTATTCCAACCTGTGCCGACTTGGCGCGCTTCTGCCCACAGCCGGATGTTAAGAAGGAGTTTCTGCTGGGTTACGTGGGGTCGGCTGGTACCTGGTATGAGTTTGATGCTACGGTGACATGCTTTGCCGAGCTACTGCGTTTCAAGCCAGAAGCACGTTTTTTGATCATCAACCGCAATGAGCATGACTATATTTGTGAGCGGTTGATAGCGGGTAAAGTGCCGCTTTCTTCGGTTGAGCTATGTACTGTAAGCCATTCGGAAATGCCCCGGTATATTGCGCGTATGCAAGCTAGTATATTTTTCATAAAACCAGTGTTTTCGAAGCAGGCATCAGCGCCTACCAAGCTAGCGGAGTTGCTTGGTTGTGGAATCCCTTGCTTAGCTAACAGTGGCATAGGCGATATGGCCGAGATTCTTGAGGGTGAGCGGGTCGGCGTAGCGGTTAATGATTTTGCGCCGGAGTCTCTACGCGTTGGATTGACAAAGCTTCTTGATCTGTGTGTTGAATCTGGTATCGAGGCGCACTGCAGGGCCGTGGCGCACAAGCATTTTTCCTTGAATGAAGGTGTTGAAAAATATCGTGCCGTTTATCAGAGATTGATTTCTAGTTCAGGTCAAAGGTAGAAGTTATCGAAGTGCTAACGTCTTGAATCTTTTGTTATTTACACGGTATGCGCGGGGAGGCGCAAGCAGCCGTTATCGGACCCTCCAATATCTTGATGCATTAAAGCGCAACGGTTTCGTTATTCGCGTCGCATCGTTATTTGATGATCAGTACCTGTCACAGAAGTACGAGCACGGAAAACCCAAGATAATTACCGTGATCTCCGCATTTCTGAGGCGCTGTTGGTCGGCATTAATCTTGCAGTCTGGAAATGTGGCTTACATGGAATATGAACTGTTGCCGTTTTTTCCGCCTTGGCTAGAGCGTTTTTTAAAGTGGCGGGGCTGCCGCATAGTCGTCGATTATGATGACGCTATTTTCCACCGTTACGATCATCACCCGAGCAAACTTGTAAGGGCAGTACTCGGCCGGAAAATCGAGAGGGTCATGCAGCTAGCGGATCTGGTTATCGTTGGTAATAAGTATTTGGCGGACTACGCGTATCGAGTAGGGGCGCGCAACGTTCAGATTTTGCCAACTGTGGTGGATCTTCAGCGTTATCCTGTAACCTATGAAAGGTTTGATTCAGCTGTCTTTACGATTGGCTGGATCGGCTCCCCCAGCACAGCCCACTACTTGCAGGTCATCGCACCGGCATTAGCTAAGGTTTTTAGGTCGGGCGATGTGAGGGTACGGTTGGTCGGCTCTGGGCCTATCGTGCTTCCCAGGGTACCTGCCGAGATCATTCCCTGGTCGGAGGATACAGAGGTTAGTGAAATCGGAAGGTTTGATGTTGGAATCATGCCGTTGCCAGATGAGCCGTGGGCGCGCGGCAAGTGTGGGCTTAAGTTGATTCAATATATGGCTTGTGGATTGCCGGTGGTGGCGTCGCCAGTTGGCGTAAATGCAACCATAGTGGAACACGGTGTTAATGGTTTTCTGGCAACCACAGTTGATGAATGGGAACAGACCTTAAGAACATTAGCGGCAGACTCGACACTTCGGCGGCGTATGGGGGAGGCGGGGCGAACTAAGGTAGAGCGCGAGTACTGTTTGCAAGTCACCACACCGCGTCTTGTCCGGTTACTGCGCGAAGTGGTTAGCAGCAAAAGGGCCTGACGGTATGTGTGGAATAACAGGGTTCTTGGGGGTGCCCCACCGCCAGGACCTGACTGAAATCACAGGGCAGATGGCCAGCGCCATCCGCCATCGTGGTCCAGACGATTACGGGGCGTGGGCGGACGAGGCAGTCGGCCTAGCTCTCGGTCACCGCCGCCTAGCCATTATCGATCTTTCAGCCGCCGGGCATCAGCCCATGCACTCGGCCAGTGGGCGCTGGGTGATTGCCTTCAACGGCGAGATTTACAACCACCTGTCCTTGAGGGCCGAATTGCAGGCAGCGGGTGCCGCGCCCGTCTGGCGTGGCCATTCCGATACCGAGACTCTGCTGGTAGCTGTCGAGCATTGGGGGCTTGAAGACGCTTTACAGCGTTGTGTTGGTATGTTCGCCATTGCCTTATGGGACTACAAGAACCGTGTACTGACTCTCGCACGAGATCGTGTGGGTGAGAAGCCGTTGTACTACGGCTGGGTGGGTCGCGGTAAAGATAGAGCATTTGTTTTCGGGTCAGAGCTTAAGGCGCTGAGGGCGTACCCCGGATTTGAGAATACAGTCTGTCGCGAAGCCCTAGCTCAGTATCTGACGTCTATGTATATCCCGGCGCCCCGCAGCATTTATCAAGGCATTTACAAACTAGAACCGGGTTGCCTGCTTACTGTGCATGAACGCCCACCTATGGATGCACCTTCGGAACCTTTGCGGCCGGGTCAGGTTCATGGCAACGTGGTGCTAAGACGTTGGTGGTCGCTAGCTACTGCGGTGGGGGATAGTGATCGTAAACAGTTGACTAGTGAGACTGAGGTATTCGGTCTTCTTGAGAAGAGACTTGCCGAATCTGTCAGCTTACAGTCTCTCGCGGATGTCTCCCTAGGGGCATTTCTCTCTGGCGGAGTTGACTCATCCATTGTTGTTGCATTGATGCAAAGTCAGTCATCGCGTCCCGTGAAAACCTTTACGATCGGATTTGATGAGACTGGTTTTGATGAGTCTCCGCATGCGTTGGCTGTGGCTCGTCATTTGGGTACCGATCATAATGAGATGCGTGTCTCTGCTCAGATGGCAAGAGATATCATTCCGTTACTACCTTGGATGTATGACGAGCCATTTGCAGACTCGTCACAGATTCCAACGCATCTTGTGTGTAAAGCGGCCAAACAACATGTGACCGTCGCCTTGAGTGGCGACGGTGGTGACGAACTATTCGGCGGTTACAACCGGTATTTCTGGGGCCCTAAGATTTGGTATCGTCTTGCTTGGATGCCGTTCCCGCTACGTAAGGCATTAGGCGATGCCATCAAAATTATCCCAATGTCTGGTTGGGATGCCTTGAGTGGATTGGCTGGAGTTTCTCGGCTTGGAGATAAGGCGCATAAGTTAGCGAGCCGATTGCGCTCTGTTCGAGATATGGACGGTCTCTACTGGAGCCTAGTCACGGAGTGGCAGGATCCTGCTTCGGTAGTTCGGGGCGTAGATCAGGTGCCGATGTCCCCGTGGGCGAGTAATGATGCGCTGCCGGCAGGGCTCGATCCGGTCGAACGGATGATGTTCCGAGACACGATGACTTATCTGCCGGACGATATCCTCTGCAAGGTGGATCGCGCCGCTATGGCCTGTAGTCTCGAGACTCGAGTACCGTTTCTTGATCACCGAGTTGTAGAACTTGTCTGGCGGATACCAATGAATATGAAGATCAGGGGAAACACCGGTAAGTGGGCTTTGCGTCAGGTGTTGTACAAATACGTTCCAAAGGAGTTAATTGAGCGGCCCAAGGCCGGGTTCGCAATTCCGATTGGGCAGTGGCTTCGTGGACCCCTGAGAGATTGGGCGGAAGATTTATTAAGCGAAACTCGTCTTAATGCGGAAGGGTATTTTTATGCCAAGCCGATCCGTCAGGCCTGGGCTGAGCATCTAACAGGTCGAAGGGATAACACCGCGAAGATCTGGTCTATTTTGATGTTTCAGGCGTGGCTGCAGGAGCAGAGTAGACCGGTTCATTAACTGTATTTTTATAGCTTAAATAGACAAAAAGCCCAAGAGCGCGCGCTCTTGGGCTTTTTACTTTTGACTGGTGGTGGGTGAGGACCCGGGTTCAATTTCTAGCAGTTGGAAGCATACTAACACCCGTTCCGACCCTTCGAAAGACTGCGGAACGGTGCTGACATCTGCCACTCCAGCCTCGTCGTCCGCAATTTCCCGCATCTTTCTGAACCTGTCTTTTCGATCGATTCAAAGTCGCGTTTCGACCCTGAGCGGCCAGTCAGTCCTTCGGCCTTCATGTCTCAAAGCGGTCACTCCGCACACGACTGCAACTGCTAGAAAGCGATCAGCTGATCGCAAAGTCGGTCCAACGTAGGTGATGTCGCGCCCGCGTCTACAGCATAGGCGAGCTTCGCGCCCACCATCATCGTGTGCTTTCTAGCGCCCGACGCTTGACCGCAACGCACGGCTGCCTTGTTCTTCACCGCCTCAAACACTTCATCGCCGAGGGACTGTCGGAGATCCGCATCGACGCAGTCGGAAAGCTCCTTGGGCCAGATCGCATGCGTGCCAGACCAGAGCGCTTCGTCAGGGAACAAGTTCGCCTCGTCAACACCCAGAAACCGGAAGAGAGACTTGTTGTCGCGCTCGTGATATCGCCGATGGGCTTCGTTCGCAATCTTGTCGCCGTCGGCATCAAAAATCAGATACAGCGGTATGCCCATGTGCCGAGCGATAACGGCTGGCCGCAACAACTCACTCTTTCCGCCCACCGGCACGAGGTGGGTGCCGCGCCGACGGAACTCCAGCAGGCGGTCTGTGAGCGCCAACCATGCATGGATGTACGCGCAGTCCTCGATGCCTTCTACTAGAGCTAGGCGTTGCGTGAAGAACATCTCGGCCAGTTGGGGCTGAAGAAGCTGATAGATCTTCGACAGCGTCGCCAGTTCCGCGACAGGCTGTTCGCCGAGTGCGTGCGCTATCGCATCGCCGATAGTAGTCAGCATTGGCTGGCAGACAGATGTCGCATGGGAAGCCGCGTCGCGCCTCACCAGCCTGACGCTTTCGAAGGAATCGCCGCCGACGAACAGGGGGCTGTGAGTCGACACTATGACCTGCGAACCCGTGTTGGCAAGTTCCTGGAGAACGCCCGCCAAATGCCTCGCCTGTGGCGGGTGCTGATACAGCTCAGGCTCCTCGCAACCCAAGAGGAGCTTAGGCGCACCGCCGCCGTTGTCGGCGTTGGCCAGTTCCTGCAGCAGGGCAAGAAGATAGGAGCGCTGGAAACCATGGCCGAAGCGACCCAGTTCACCATGAAACTCGCCCTCGCCCAGCAGAACCCGCGCGAACGGATCTTCGACGCGAATGGACTTCTCCGAATCCTGATGCCATTCAAGCCGGAGGCTTGCTTCCGGATGCGCCCATTGGGCGAGTTTGGCGTTCAAGGCCAAAGACACCTCCGACAGCTGTTCCTGGCTCTCGTCAAGGAGCTGCTGGTAGCTGCGCCGGGCCGCCAGGGTGAGCTCGCTCAATCCCTCGGCGAAGTTGACCTTGGCACGCACCGTACGCCCAAGCAACTTGCCCAGCGCCGTCGCCTTGCCCTCCGCCTGCTCCGTGCTCGCGTCCTTCACCGCGGGCACGTACACCCACTGAATATGCCGTTGGAGTCGGCCTTGCCCCTTGGTTGCTCCGTAAAACTGATCCTCACTTGGGATCAAGGTGCACAAGTCTGGCCTAGCTGCCTCGAAGGTACGCAGTGCATCCTCCATTGCCGGGCCGGTCGTCGCTGCGTTGAGATCCGGAAACTTGGCACGCAGGCCTGTATAGAGCTCTTTCAACTCGGTAACTTTGGCACCGTCGCCCTTGCGTTCGAAGTACTCTACGAACTCGGCCATCGCCATGCGTTGCCCGAACTGTTTGATCTCGGCTTTGCCCTTCGCTTCATCGAATGTAGCTGCAGCTGTGACGACCAGGAAACCGTTTCGGTAGTAGTCCTTGAAGTCTTCTTGCGCCTCTGCAGACAGCTGGTCAAACCACACGGTTACCGAGGCGGGCCTGCTGGTATCTCGACGATGGAAGTCCTCCTCCGCCAAGACGGCAAGGGGATTGCCCTGGGCGTCGGCCTCGCGGAACAGGACATTGAGGGCAAACAGGACGGTCGATTTTCCCGCGCCGTTCGCGCCGACCAGGCAGGTGTAGTCGTCAAACTCAACAGTCGCGTCGGCAATAGCTCTCAGATTGCTAATATGAACTTTGCGAATTCGCATGACCTCTCCCTTTCTTGTAAGGAAGATTGGCTCTTCATCATTAAAGGGGGACAGCGGTATTCATTAAACTTGTTTTTGCGAAGAAACGGGCTTAATGGAGGTATACCGATGTCCCAGAATAATTCTATATTGGGGTTGTCTGATTTGGTCGTGGATCGGGTGGAGCGCGGCCAAGATATTCATGTCTGGGCGGGGCCTGAGGGTCGGCCGTCTTGTCTTTACTGTGGGGAGGGCCCGGTAAGGATCAAGGCCACCTGCAGCCGCACGGTAAAGCACACCCGCCAGGGTAACCAGTTGATGGTGCTGCATCTGCGGGTTCCTAAGTACCACTGCCAGAGCTGCAATCGCTACTTTCGGCACCGATTTGCCGGGATCCGCCCGAGGCTTCGGGCAACCGAAGGCTATCGGTTAGAGGTCTTTGAAGCCCATGATGGGGGTGTCAGCCAGAGCAAACTGTCATTAACTCACCGTATTGGAAGTGCCACGGTCGAGCGCTGGTACCAGCACCATGTAAGGCAGCGGGTCTCTGAGCTCTCCGGTCGCTCCTGCCTTCGCGTTCTTGGGATCGATGAGCACTTCTTTAGCCGCAAGCAAGGCTATGCCACCACCTTGGTGGATCTTAAGAACCACAAGGTGTTTGATGTGGTCCTGGGCAGATCAGAGCTAAGTCTCAGGGCTTACCTGAGCCGCTTAGAGGGCCGAGACCAGGTGCAGGTGGTGGTGATGGATCTATCGGATACCTACCGTCAGATCGTTCAGAGGTACTTCCCCAACGCCAAGATCGTTGCCGATCGCTTCCATGTGATCCGGCTGCTCAACCATCACTTCCTAAAGCTCTGGCAGCAGCAAGATCCCGTGGGCAGAAAGGATCGGGGTTTACTCAGTCTGATGCGGCGATACGAGTGGAAGCTCGCTCCTGAGCAGCGCGCCAGCCTTACTCGGTACCTTGCCCACTATCCGGTCTTAGGAGCGCTCTACGCTGCTAAGCAGCAACTTGCTCGACTACTCCTGATCAAGAACATCAGAGCCAAACACGCCAAGCATTACCTGCCCAAACTCTTGGCGTTACTGAGACAGTTTGCTGAAAGTCCAGCCAAGAGTCTGGCTAAGACCC
>JACCDS012190028.1_pt1 | contig 35320 bp, 9 predicted proteins | sample 7446441 | NCBI WGS metagenome assembly JACCDS01 (sample SAMN15323445, study PRJNA562643) | freshwater metagenome | isolation source: river surface water | place: USA:Blue River Watershed | collected 2017-08-17
CAGATCCAGCAGCGATTCGGTCTGCGTGGCGTACACCGGCGGCGCGCCCGCCGGCACGCTCAAGGCGCGCCGGAAGTGCACGCTGTCGACCATCGCCAGCGCGCCCAGCAGCGTCAGCACGACCAGCGCGGCGGACGCGCCCGGCGTGGCCAGCACGCGCCGCCAGGCGCGTCGCTGCGACGGGTCACGCCGCAGCCGCCAGCCGGCCAGCAGACCCGCCACGAGCAACGCCCACAGCAGCGCGTCGGTCCACAGCAGCACCATGCGGGCCTGCGACAGGACGCTCCAGATCGACAGGGTCCATGACGGGTCGGCCGTGTTCATCGGCCCTCCCCCGCGCCGGACCCACTGTCCAGCCGGATGCGCGGATCGGCCCACAGCAGCGCGAGGTCGACCAGCAGCATCGCCGCCACGTACAGCACCGCGCCGAGCAGCACCATCGTGCGCACGACCGCGAAGTCCTGCGCCGCGATCGCCTCGATCGCGTAGGCGCCCAGGCCCGGCAGGCCGAAGAAGCTCTCGAACACGAGGCTGCCCAGGAAGACCTGCGGCAGCACCAGCCCGGCACTCGTCAGCACCGGCACCGCCGCGTTGCGCAGCACGTGGCGACCCAGCACGGCGGGCTCGCCCAGGCCGCGCGCACGGGCGGCACGCACATGCGGCTTGCCGGCCTCTTCCAGCAGCATCGCGCGGTACAGCCGCACGTCGCCGGCCAGACGGGTCAGCAGCGCGAGGCCCAGCGGCAGGGCCAGAAAGCGCCACGAGGCCCAGCCGTCGGCCCAGCCCGAGACGGGGGCCAGCCGCAGCAGGTGCGAGAACAGCGCCTGTCCGGCCACGATGTAGAACAGGCTGGAGACCGACAGCATCAGCAGCGTCAGCGCCCCGCCCCATCGCTCCAGCGCGCTGCCGCGCACGGCGACCAGCGCCAGCGCGATCAGCAGGCTGGCGAGCCCCTGCAGCACGAACAGCGGTAAGGCGAGTTGCACGCTGACCGCCATGCGCCGGGCGACCTCGCGGCCGATGTCGCCGCCGCTCTCGCTGTCGGCGCGGCCGAAGTCCAGCCGCAGCAGGCCGGCACTGCGCTGCCAGAAGATCGTCTGCGTCAGCGCGCGGGCCCCGTGTTCATCGGCATGCCAGAACAGCGGCCGGTCGTAGCCGCGTTCGCGCTTCCAGTTCTCGACCTGCTCGGCGCTGACCCGCTTGCCGCCCAGCGCCAGCCGGGCCATGTCGTCGGGCGTGTTGATGCCGAAGAAGAGCACGAAGCTCAGCACATGCACGCCCACCAGCACCAGCGCGGCATCGCGCAGCCGGCGCAACAGGAAGACCAGCATGCCTTGGCTCAGGTGCAGCGTCATGACCGCCCCACCCCACGGGCCGATGCGGCCGCGCGCCGCCGCCACTGGCGTCGCCAGGCCCAGGCCACGCCAAGGCCGATCAACACGAGCAAGGCCAGCGGCACCTGCCAGCGCGGCGCGTTCCAGTCGGCCAGCAGCCGGGCGCGTTGCGCCGTGTCCAGCCGCAGGTAGCGCAGCTGGTCCTTGGCCAGCACCGGCACGCCGGCGTTGTGCACCCACGGTTGCCAGGCAGCGCGGCCGGCCGAGATGTAGCCCCAGGCCCAGGGCGTGTCGCGCTGCAGGAGCGCCACCGCCTGGTCGATCAGCGCCTGCCGGGCCGGCCCGTCGCCCATCAGCTGGATGCGGCGGAACAGCGCGTCGTAGCCGTCGTCGGCATGGTTCGACAGGTTCTCGCCATCGCCCCGGCTCTTGCCGTTCGGGCCGTGCAGCAGGAACAGGAAGTTCTCGGCGTCCGGGTAGTCCGCGCCCCAGCCGGCGAAGTAGAGCTGGTGACGGCCCTTGCGGACCTTGTCCTGGAACTGGTTGTTGTCGGTCGCGCGCAGGTCCAGCGTGAGGCCCAGCGCGGCGAAGCGGCCGGTCAGCCAGGCGATCTCGGCGCGCAGCTCGGGCGTCATCGCGCGGTAGAAGTCGTAGTGCAGCACCAGCGGCTGGCCCGACTGCGCGTCGCGGCCGTCGGGGTAGCCGGCCTCGCGCAGCAGCGCGCGGGCCTCGTCGAGGCTGCGCCGCACCGCGCGTCCGCCGCCGGGCTCGTTCGGGTCATCGACCCAGCGGTGCGTCACCGGGTTGACGCCCTCGCGCGTGCCCTGGCGGGATCCGGCGATGCCGGCCGGCAAGGGACCCATCGCCTCACGGCCACCCTTGGCCGGAAAGACCCGGCTGTACTCGCCCCAGTCCAGCGCGATCGCGATCGCCTGGCGCAGCGCCCGGTTGCGGCGCTGGCGCTCGGGCGTGTCGCCGCGGCCGACGACCGGATCGAGCATGTTGAAGCCCAGATACCAGATGACCAGGTCATCGGCCTCGGGCAGTTGCAGGCCCCGTTCGCTCAGGCGCGCCCGGGTGGCGTCGTCGTCGCGCATGTCCAGCGCATAGTCCGAGCCCCGGTCGGTGCGCTCGATCTCGGGCGCGTCCAGCCAGCCCTGCAGGAACTTGGTCTTGAGCGTGGACGCTTCTCGCTCGATGCGGAACTCGATGCGGTCGATGAAGGGCAGCGGCCGGCCGCAGTCGGCCAGCAGGCCGCGTTCGACGTCGCCGGGCATGCCCTCGCACGGAAAGGTCTCGTGGCGGAAGTTCGGGTTGCGCACCAGCACGTGGCGGCGGTCCTGCTCGAAGGTCGCCAGCATGTAGGGGCCCGTGCCGACCGGCCAGCGGTCCAGCGTCAGGCCCCGTTGGGCACGGCCGGGCTCGGCGTGGAAGGCCTCGACCTCCCACGGCACCGGCGCGACGAAGGTGGTCGCCAGCCAGTAGCGGAAGGCCGGGTAGCGGCCCTTCACGCGGATGCGCAGCGTGTGGCGATCGGGCGCCGTGACCCCCGCCAGCGGCCACTTCCGGAAGTCCAGCCACGGCAGGTCCGGCCGATCGGGCGGCAGGCCGGCGCGCAGCCGGGCGTCCTCGGCGCGGATCGTCGCGAGGTAGTCGGCCATGCCCACGACATGTTCGGCCAGCAGCCCGGAGATCGGCGCGGGCAGGCGCGGCGTGGCGTGGCGCTGGAAGGCCAGCACGAAGTCGTCGGCGACCAGCTCGCGCGTGCCCAGGTGCGGGAAGTCCAGCGGCGCGGATGGCTCGTCGGCCAGCTTCTCGGCATGCGGCCCGTGGTAACGGAACCGCCCCTGCGCGTCACGCGCGAAGGCCGGGTGCGGCTGGAAGCGCACGCCCGGGCGGATGTCGATCTCGTAGACGCTCTCGGCCACCCGCGCATCGGGCGCATCGGCGCCCAGGGTGCGGCCCTGCGCGTCCTTGAACACCGGCTCGGGCACGGCCAGCGCCAGGCGCGGGATCAGCGTGTACGGCCGCTTCAGGTAGTGATAGGCCAGCAGCGGCTCGTAGATGCTGTGGGTGTAGGGCGTGTCCTGGTTCCAGTAGGACGCGACCGGGTCCAGGTGACGCGGCGAGCGCTCGGTGAACGCGGTGTAGAGGGTGTTCGCCTCGGCCGCACCGGGCGGATAGGGGCTGTTGCCGCAAGCCGTCAACCCGCTCGCCAGCAGGGCCGATGCGGCCATCGCGAGGACGACCGGCCAGCGGCCCCTCACGGCCTCATCCCCAGGCCACCAGGGCATCGCGGCCCTGCACGACCAGATCGGCCTTCAGGCCGGACGGGATCGTCACCTTGGTGCGCCCGTGGCCGATCGGCAGGCCCGTCAGCACCGGCACCGGGCAGACGCTGCGCAGGTGCTCGACCATCGCCTTGAGGTTGTAGCCCCGGTCCAGCGGGCTCTTCTTCCAGCCGCTGAAGTCGCCCAGCAGGATCGCCTTCTGCGCCCCCAGCACGCCGGCCTGATGCAGCTGCAGCAGCATGCGCTCGACCCGGTAGGGGTGCTCGTTGACGTCCTCCAGGTACAGGATGCCGCCGCGCACCCTGGGCCAGTGCGGGGTGCCCAGCAGGCTGGTCAGCACGCACAGGTTGCCGCCCCAGAGCCGGCCGCTGACCGCCAGCCCGTCATGCCCGTCCGCGACGCGGAAACCGATCGCCTCCAGCTCGCCGCTGACGGCCTCGTGGAAGCAGTCGGGCGTGACCTCGTCCAGACCGCCGTCGGCGTCGCTGACGCCGAAGTCGGCGCAGGCCAGCGGGCCGTGCCAGGTCACCGCGCCCGGGCTGTTGCCGATGTGGGCCAGCAGGCCGGCCTGCAGGGCGGTCTGGTCGCTGTGGCCGACCCAGTGGGTGCCGGCCTCGACTGCCTGGGCGATGAGCTTCCAGTCGATCCGGTCCAGCAGGCGGGTCAGGCCATAGCCGCCCCGGCTGGCCAGCGCGACATGCGGCGCGGCGGCGGCCACGCGGTGCAGGGCGGCCAGGCGGGTGTCGTCATCGCCGGCGAAGCGCTGGTGCCTGGCCAGCGCCGCCGCGTCGACCGTGACGCGGTAGCCGGCCTGCCCGAGCCGCTTGACCGAGCGCTTGAGCACGTCGGCCCGCGCCACCACGCCGGAGGGGCTGTAGACGTGCAGGTCGCCCCGGTCGGGAACATCGATGGGGGACGTGGCTGCGGGCATGCGGGGCTTTCGGGGATCGGGGGATCAGCAGATCGGGAGATCAGCAGATCGGGAAAGGAATGAGGCCGCTGCGCAGCGGCCTCGGGGAACATCAGGTTCGGAAGGACGGACGGACAGACGGACGGACAGACGAACGCCGCGCGCTCAGCCGCGCGGCTTCGGCTCGCGCGACTTGTCGGACGGCGGCAGGCTGTCGAGCGATGCGAAGGCGCTCAGCCCGCCCAGCTGCGTCAGCGAGGCCTCGGCCACGTCGGGCACCGGCAGGGGCTCCAGTGCAGCCAGCTGGGTGATGGGTGCCAGCGGCAGCGACGGGTCCTCGATCACCTCGGGCAGCGTGAAGGTCAGGGTGTCGTTCTCGCGCGTGGTGTGCGGCGGGCCGGGGGGGTGGCCGCCGTAGTCGACCGGCGGATCGCTGGCGGCCGGATGCCCGACGATCGGCGCATGCACCAGGCCGATCGGCGCGTCGTGCTCGACCCTCGCGTGGCCCGGCTGGTGGCCGTGCAGCACGGCGGCCATGGCGTCGCTTGTGACATCGGACATGCCGTGGGACATGCCGTGGGACATGCGGGCCAGCCGCTCGGCCCTCTGCTGCGCGCGGCGTTCGGCGAAGAAGTCGCGCAGCACCCGTCCGCAAGGCTCTTCCAGCACGCCGCCGACGATGGCCGTGTGGTGGTTCAGCTGGTTCAGCCCGAACAGGTCGACCACCGATCCGGCCGCGCCGGTCTTGGGGTCGCGCGCGCCGAACACCACCCGCTTGAAGCGCGCGTGCAGCAGCGCCATCGCGCACATCGGGCAGGGTTCGAGCGTCACGTACAGCTCGCAGTCGGGCAGCCGGTAGTTCTCGACCAGCGCGGCCGCGTGGCGCAGCGCGACGAGTTCGGCGTGCGCCGTCGGGTCATGCGTCGTGATCGGGCGGTTGTAGCCGGTGGCCAGCACCTTCGGGCCGTCCTCGGTGTGCTGCACGATGACCGCGCCCACCGGCACCTCGCCGGCCAGGTGCGCGTTCAGGGCCTGGTCGAGCGCGAGACGCATCAGGTGCTCGTCGACCGGCGTCACGCTGCTCGGCGAGGGGTAGTGGTCGATCCCGGTGCCCAGTTCGGGCAGGTCGACCACCGGTTCGTCGTGGGGATGGCGGGCAGAGGGTTCGGACATCGCAGGCGGGTGTGATCGGTCTCGGCCGCGAGGGCCGGATGCGGCCCCGTCAGGGACCGCCTGCGGGCATTTTCACTTCAATCGGGCGACGTGCTGACGGGAAGCGGCGGGCAATGTCGGCGCACTTTTGGCGGTGGACTTCCGAAGGTGCTTGTCATGCACCGCCACCCTTGACCCGCCGCCTTCAGCGCAGCCCGCCGACATAGCGCCCGAGCAGCCCCTGGGCCGGGCGCAGCGGGGCGTCCGGCCGGTTGTCCGCAGGGCCGTCCAGCGGCATCGGGCCGCTGTTGGCGGCCGGCAGGGTGCGGGCCGGCGCGGCGCGCTCCGCCACGGGCGGGAACAGCGCAGCCTGCAGCTTGAGCGCCCAGCCCTGCAGGTCGGGATGGTCCCGCTCGGCCAGCGCGAGCCGGATGATCTCGCGGGCGTAGTGGGCATCGCGGACCAGCCATTCGATGTCGGTGACGCGGCCGATCTTGCGGCGCATGGCCACGTGCAGGTGGGCGGCGATGCCGAGCTTGTCGCTGTCGCTCAGGCGTTCGGGGGCGGGTTCCTTCAGGATGGACATGACCGTGCTGCTCCGTTGCTCGACGGCGGTGCCGTCGTCACTCGACCCGTTCACCGTGCTGGCTCAGGTCCAGCCCGGCATGTTCCTGACGGGCGGTGACGCGCAGCCCGACGACCGCGCCCACCAGCCACAGGATCGCGGCGGTCGCCACCGCGCTGTAGAGCGCCACCGCGCCGACGGCGGTGGCCTGCGTCAACAGCGATCCGCTGGCCCCGCCGATGCGCGGATCGGCCAGCACGCCGGTCAGCAGCGCGCCCAGAAGGCCGGCCACGCCGTGCACGCCGAAGACGTCCAGGCTGTCATCGGCACCGAGCAGGCGCTTGAGCCCGGTCGCGCCCCAGTAGCAGGCCACGCCCGCCAGCGCACCGATCAGCACCGCCGAGGCCGGCGTGACGTAGCCCGATGCCGGTGTCACCGCCACCAGTCCCGCGACGGCCCCGCTGCACAGGCCGAGCAAGGTCGGCGTGCCGCGCACCAGCCACTCGGCGGCCATCCAGGCCAGCGTGCCGGCGGCGGCCGCCATCTGCGTGTTCAGGATCGCCATGCCCGCCCGGCCGTTGGCGGCCATGGCCGAGCCGCCGTTGAAGCCCATCCAGCCGACCCACAGCAGTCCGGCACCGGCCAGCGTCCAGCCCAGGTTGGCGGGCATCAGCGGGATCTCGCCGTAGCCCAGTCGACGACCCAGGATCGCCGCGGCCACCAGCCCGGCCACGCCGGCGTTGACGTGCACGACCGCGCCGCCGGCGAAGTCCAGCGCACCCATCGAGCCCAGCCAGCCCCCGGGACCCCAGACCCAATGGGCCACTGGCGCGTAGACCACCAGCGACCACAGGCCCATGAACCACAACAGGGCGGCAAAGCGCATGCGTTCGGCGAACGCGCCCACGATCAGGGCGGGGGTGATGACCGCGAAACTGAGCTGGTACATCACGAAGACCGACTCGGGCACCGTCGGCGCCAGCGCATGGGCCCCGCCCTGCCCTTGCGCGAGGTCCATCGCCAGACTGCCCAGCCAGGCGCCGCTGAAGTCGCCCAGCCAGCCGTTGCCCGGCCGGAAAGCCAGGCTGTAGCCCAGCGCGAACCACAGCAGCGAGACCACCGCGCAGGTCGCCAGCACCTGCGCCATGGTCGCCAGCAGGTTCTTCTTGCGCACCATGCCGGCATAGAACAGCGCCAGCCCCGGCAAGGTCATCAGCAGGACGAGCACGGTGGCAACCAGCATCCAGGCGGTGTCGCCGGTGTCGAGGGAAGGCATGAGAGCGGGACGGCGGGAGTCTTGACCGGCCGGAACTTGCAAATTGCAGGCCAGAGATCGGGTGAAGCTGCGCGTGTGGGCGGCGTGAGGCAAGGTTGCCGCGTCGCCCGAAACCCCGGAATCAATTAGGTAATTTAACGTCAGGGTTATCGAGATTACTCATTTATTGAAGTATCTCGCGCCGCCATTTTCACTCGCTTGGGTGTTCTCAATCCACAGGCCCGGCATTAGCATCGCGCGAAGGTTTTCAACAGGAATGCATGCAGACATTCCAGAAAACCGGATGCTGCCAAATACCTCATTCACCATCGGCAGTATTCAACGGGAGTTCGATGATTCAATAGATCTGGCGGAGACATTCATGACGACCGGCACCCCATCGCTCAGCCTGAGCCTTGCCCATGACACGGGCAGCAGCGCCACCGACGGCATCACGCGAGACGGCACATTCCGGGTCGGAAATCTCCAGGGGGCCCGCAGCTGGTCCTGGTCCAAGGACCACGGCGCGAGCTGGAACGAGGGCAAGTCGCTGCGCCTGAAGGAACTGCGCAGCGACATGCTGAGCGCCACCCTCGCCGGTGGACTGATCGACTCGGCCAAGGCCGCCACCGTGTCCGGCTGGACCGTCGGCACCGATCTCATCACCGCCTGGCTCCTGATCGAGGACGGTCGCCACACCAAGGGCGTCAAGATCGAGATCGGCGCCACCGCCAGCGGCACCGTGCAGGTCAAGGCCGTCGCGGCGGCCTATGCCACGGGCAACCACCTCGCCGACTGGGCCACCACGTCCACCTGGAAACGGCCGGTGGCCTTCAGCGACATCGATGCCGGCTATGGCATCAAGGACCTGCGGATCGACGGCGAGCTCATCGCCCCGGGTTATCTCGCCGCCACCGCCACGGAGGTATTGGCGAGCCGATTCACGCTGACCGACGGCAAATACGCCGAAGGCCAGGTGCAGGTTCGCAAGACGCTGGTCGACGGCAGTTCGGTCATCACCGGCAGCACATCGGCCTACCAGATCGACAGCGCCATCGGCGCACCGGTGATCGAGAAAGTCGCCAGCGACGACGACGTGAATGCGGCCGAAAAGGCCGGCGGCATCACCCTGACCGGCACGGCCGACGCGCAGGCGAGCGTGCGCATCGAATGGGGCGATCGCAGCAAGACCGTCGTCGCCGACGCCCACGGACGCTGGCGCGTGACCTACGCCAGCTTCGAGGTGCCGGCCGACGGGCGCTCGCGGGTCAAGGCCACGGCCACCGACACGTCGGGCAACACCAGCGCCGAGGCGGGTCGCGACGTCTGGATCGACCCCCACGGGCCCGAGGCCAAGCCGGTCCTGCTCAAGGCGAGCGACGACGCCGGCCTGTCGCGCTGGACGGTCTCGGCCAGCACCGCCACGCGCATCGCCGACACGCTGGGCAAGTCCGGCAAGGACGCGCAGGTCACGGTCTCGGCCGCCCTCACCCGTGACCTGACCGTCGAAGGCTGGTTCAAGACCGACGTGCCCGTCAGCGCCAGCAGCCAGCAGCTGTTCTGGCTTCCCGGGGCGACATCGGGCAGCAGCGTCGAGCTGCTGCTGCGCGGTGGCAAGCTGCTGACCTGGGCCAGCGGCGGCGCGGACAGCGACATCGAGGGCCACACGCCCGACGGCAACTGGCACCACTACGCCCTGAGCACCGACGGCGCGGGCAACTGGCGCGTCCACATCGACGGCGTGCTGGTGCAGACGCGCAGCGGTCCGGCCACGCTGGCGAGCGGCACCTTCATCGCCACCGTGGGCAACCACGCCACCGCGTCCAACAGCTTCCAGGGCCTTGTCGGCAACGTGCAGCTGTGGGACGTGCAGCGCAGCACCGCGCAGATCGCGCAGGACCGGGCGACGGTCCACGGCGAGGGCCGGGATCTGGCCGGCGCGGCGCTGTCCGGGCTGAAGGGCTCATGGCTGCTCGGCGCCCGGCTGGACAACGAGATCGCCGGCGGCGACGCGGCCACGCGGGGCGCCACCAGCAGCGTCGCGCGGATCGAGCGCACGACGCTGAGCAACGACGGCACCCAGACGCTCAGCGGCACGCTGGGCGTCGATCCGGTGGCCGGCGAGTCGATCGTGATCCTCGACGGCGACACGGTGCTCGGCACCGCCACGCTCAGCGGCCGGAACTGGACCTACGCCACGCCAGTGCTCGGTGATGGCGCGCACACGCTGGGTGCCAGCATCCGCGACGCCGCCGGCAGGCTCGGCAGCCGGCTCTCGACGACCTACGGCGTCACCATCGACACCAGCGCGCCCACGACGACTGCGGAGCTGACGTCCGTCGCCGTGGTACAGAACCCGGCCCTCGCGCTGGGCAAGTTCGGCGAGGCCACGCGCCTGGCCAACAGCACCGGCAAGCCGGTCAGCGACTGCGTGGTCACCGTGAAGGCCAGGGTCAGCCTGGACCTGACGGTCGAAGGCTGGTTCAAGACCGACACGCCGGTCAGCGACGACACCCAGCAGCTGTTCTGGCTACCCGGGGCGAGCAAGGGCAGCAGCTACGAGGTCCTGCTGCGCAAGGGCCAGCTGCTCACCTGGGCGACCGACGGGGCCGACAGCATCGTCGCCAGCTTCGTACCCGACGGCCTCTGGCATCACGTCGCCGTCAGCACCGACGGCGCAGGCGTGTGGCAGCTCCATGTGGACGGCGCCTTGCTGCAAACACGCAGCGGACCGGCCACGCCGCCGGCCGGAGGCGAGGACTACCTCGCCACGATCGGCAACCACGCCGGCACGCACGCAGGCAACGCCAACAGCTTCCACGGCCTGATCGGCAACGTGCAGGTGTGGGACAGCCAGCGCAGCACAGCAGACATCGCGCGCGACCTGCAGACCGCCTACCTCGGCGGCAAGGACGGTGCGGGGACGGTTCCCGCCGGCCTCAAGGGCTCCTGGCTGCTGGGCGCCAGCCTGGCCAACGAGGTCAGCGGCGGCAGCGCGGCCAGCCGTGCGACAGGCAGCGTCAGCACGCCGAACGCGCTGACCATCGGCGGGCGCGACGGCATCCGGACCCTCGAAGGCACGCTGGGTGCAGACCTGGCCAGCGGCGAAGCGCTGCTGATCCTTGACGGCACGCAGGTGCTGGGCACGGCCACGGTCACTGGCCGGTCCTGGACCTACACCACGCCGGCGCTGGGTGAGGGAAGCCACGGGTTCACGGCCCGGGTGCGGGATGCGGCCGGCAACCTGGGTCCGGCCTCGAAGGCCCTGGACGTGGACATCGCCGCGACCGCCATCGCCGCGCCCGCGCTGCAGCTCGCGCAGGACACCGGTCCTGGCGGCAACGACGGCGAAACCAGCGCCGCAACCGTGCAGGTGATCGGCCTGGTCAGCGGGACCGGCTGGCAATGGCGGGTCGACGGCGGCAGCTGGGTCGACGGCTCGGGGACCTCGTTCGAGGCCCGCAGTGGCAAACACGCCTATGCCGTGCGCCAGTTCGATGCGAAGGGCCACGCCAGCACGGCGTCGGCCGAGCTGGGCGTGAACCTGGACAACACCGCACCGCTGCAGACCGTCCAGCTGGGCGGCATCGCCTGCACCCGCGTGGCCACGGCCACCGGCCTGGGCGGCAACCACCGCATCACGCTGAGCCCGGCCGTGGCGGGCGACTTCACGGTCGAAGGCTGGTTCAAGGCGGCCGATCCGGCCCATGCCGACACCCAGCAGCTGTTCTGGCTCAGCGGCATGGAGGTGTTCGTCCGCAAGGGACAGCTCATGACCTGGTCGTCCAGCACCGGCGATCAGGTCACCGGCGTCGTCGTGGACGGCCAGTGGCACCACTACGCCCTGGGGACCGATGGCGCGGGCAAGTGGACCCTGCATGTCGACGGCGTGCTCCAGCATTCGACGACCGGTGGAACCATCGGCGCCAGCGCGGCGGCGCAGACCGTCCAGATCGGCAACCACCACACCGGCAGCAACAGCCTCAACGGCTGGGTCGGCAACGTGCAGGTCTGGGACCGCCAGCGCAGCACCGGGCAGATCTCGCAGGACATGGCCCTGATCTACCGGGGCGGCAAGGGCGCCCTGGACAGGCTGGCGGTCGACCTCAAGGGTTCCTGGCTGCTCGGCGCGAGCCTCGCCAACGAGGTGGCCGGTGGCGTCGACGCCGTGCGCGCACCAGGGGCGAGCGCCGTCGAGGTCGAACGCGGCTATCTGCATGACCCCAGACCGACCTTGACGGGCACCTTGAGCGCCGAGCTGGCGGTCGGCGAGACGCTGCTGATCCTCGACGGCAGCACCGTGCTGGGCACCGCCGTGGTCACCGGCCGGAACTGGACCTTCTCGCTCGATTCGGCATTGCGCGGCGGCAGCCACGATCTGCGCGCGCAGGTGCAGGATGCCGCCGGCAACGTGGGCGCCTTGTCCAACCGCCTGGACGCCAAGGTCGATCTGGCGATTCCCGGCCTGTCACTCAAGACCGACAGCGGCAGCCACGCCAGCGACGGCATCACCCGCATCGGCAAGGCCCTGGCCGGCGGCATCGAGACGGGCAACCACTGGCAATACCGCATCGACGGCGGCGCCTGGAAGGACCGCGGCCTGGACGTCCACCTGAAGGACCTCGACGCCAGGCGCATCAACGCGACCCTCAACGGCGGCTGGATCAAGGCCGACACCATCGCCCAGGCGGTCGACTGGCAATGGACCGGCGAGACCGCGACAACCTGGTTGCTGATCGTCCACGACGGCATGACCAAGGGCGTCAGGATCGAGCTGTTCGAGAACGCCGCCGGCGCGATGCAGGCGCGGGTGATCGCCGCGGCCTACACCAGCGGCGACCATGTGAAGGACTGGGCCAGCGTGGCCCGCACCGACGCGCCGCTGGCGCAGGCCGATGGCGCGGAAGGCTATGGCGTCAAGGTCCTGACGCTGTTCGGCACGGTGGTCTCTGAACGTTATGTCACGCCCACCGCGATGGACCTGGTGCGCACGCGCGACGTGTCGCTGGACCTGATCGAAGGGCTGCACACCTACGAGGTCCGGCAGCTCGATCCGGCCGGAAACGTCAGCGCGCCCAGCAAGCCGGTGAGCTACACGCTCGACACCAGCGGGCCGAACCTCGCACCGACCCTCGTGCTCGCACACGACGGCGGCAGCAGCGCGAACGACCGCATCACCTCGGTGCGCCGGGCCCACGTCACCGGCCTGGACAAGGACTCCGACTGGGAATACAGCACCGACAAGGGCGCCAGCTGGATCGCGGGCAGCCGGGATTCCTTCCGTCCGTCCTTGAACGACATCCAGGTCGATCGCATCACCGCGACGCTCAACGGCAAGGCCATCGGGCGCGATCTCCAGGTCATGGCGGTCGGCCTGAGCGTCACCAGCAGCAGCAGCCACCACGGCCGCTCGTTCTGGCTGATCGCCTTCGACGGCGGCTACACCAAGGGCGTCAAGTGCGAGTTCACGACGGCCGCGGACGGCACGCTGCAGGCGAGGATCCTGTACGGCGGCTTCATGGAAGGCTGGCACCTGCACGACTGGACCGTCAAGGCCACGGGAAGCACCCTGAAAGGCCAGTGGATCGCCGATGGCCCCGACGGCACGGGCAACGGCGTCAAGTCGCTGGCCTATGAGGGCGTCCGGTTCGGCGACGGCTACCTCAGCCAGTCCAAGGTCACCGCGCTCAACGAGTCCCGGACCTTCGAGCTGGGCGAGGGCACGCTGGACTACCTGGTCCGACAGGTCGACGCGGCCGGCAATCCCGGACCGGCCAGCCCCGCCGTGACGGTGCAGACCCGCTTGGCCCGTCTGGCCACACCGACGCTGAAGCTGTCGCTGGACAGCGGCAGCAGCGATGCCGACCACATCACCCAATCCACGTGGGTCCTGGTCGACGGCCTGAGCGGCAACCGCTGGGAGTACAGCCTCGATGCCGGCGCGAACTGGACCCGCCGGACCATCCTGCTGAGCGAGCTGACCGCCGACATGTTCTCCGGCACGCTGGGCGGCGCGCTGATCGGCAGCTCGGTCCAGGGCCAGGTGACCGGCGTCGAACGGGGCATCAACGTCGTCTCGTTCTGGCTGGTCCACGACTCGGGCACCCACACGCGGGGCGTCAGGGTCCAGCTCAACGGCCAACCGGAAGGCCTGGTCGCCAAGGCCGTCTACGCGGTCGAGATCGACGGCGCCCATGTGAGCGACTGGATGAGCGTGGTCGACTCCCCGGCGGCCCGATCCCGGGTCATCGTCGAGAGCGACGCCGGTGCGGGCCTGGGCATCAAGGCGCTGAAGGTCCGGGGCGTGAGCTTCGGCGGCAACTTCCTGAGCAGCAGCAAGCACACCGTCGCGGACGGGCCGATCCTCGGTGACGGCAACCACTTCAGCCTGCCCGAAGCCGTCTACGCGCCTGGGCAGATCCAGGTCCGGCAGTTCGACGCCAGTGCTGAGGGCAAGCTGTCAGAGCCCGGCGTCAACCACGCCACCTGGACGATCGACAGCAGCGTGCGCATGCCCACGCTGGGTGACATCGACGTCGTCTCCGGCAACGTCCCGGTCCTGGGCCTGTCCGAGGGCGGCGTCTGGAAGTTCCGGATCGACGGCGGCCCGTGGTCCACCGGCTACGGCTCGAGCATCCCCGCACGGCACGGCTCCCATGTCTACGAGGCCCACCAGACCGATGTGGCGGGCAACGTCAGCGCCATCTCGCCACCGCGCACCTTCAAGCCCCAGTGGATCGATCGCCTGGCGCTCGCCGACGACGCCGGTTTCGTGAACACCGACGGCCTCTCCAAGGTCGGCCTGATCCGCGTGTTCCAGCTCGGCACCAGCGCCTGGCGCTACAGCATCGACGGCGGCCAGTCCTGGGTGCAGGGTCACACCGACGACAGCCCGGTCCTTGAACGCTACTTCCGCCTCGCCGAGGGAAGCTACGCGGTCGGGCAGATCAGGGTGCAGAGAGCCGTCGCGGACACAAGCGCGGACACAGGCGCAGGTGCAGGCGCGGGCGCCGTCGAGTACCAGCTCATCTTCATCAACGACCTGGCCGTGACCATCGACCAGACCCTCGCCACGCCCCGGCTGCAGGCCGACCCGGACCGCGCCGGCCTGATCCATGTGCACGGGCTGGAGCGCGGCGGAATCTGGTCCTGGCGGGTCGACGACGGCGAGTGGAACGTTGGCTTCGGCAACTCGTTCGAGGCCCAGGCCGGCACCCACGGCTACACCGTGCGCCAGAGCGATGCGGCCGGCAACGAGGCCACGTCGGGCATGCCGCTGCGCTACGCCGGCCGCCAGACGGCCGCAACGCTCCAGCTGGCATCGGACACGGGCATCGTGCACAGCGACGGAACCGTCTTGGGCGACCACGACGGCATCACCCGACTGGCCGGCGTCAACATCAGCAACGTCCGCAGCGGCAACCGCTGGCAATACAAGATCGACAGTGGCGAGTGGCGCGACCCGAGCTTCGCCATCGGCCTGAAGGACCTTGCTGCGGCGGGCATCACCGCGACGCTCAACGGCCGCGCCATCCAGGCGGACATGCCCGCCACGGCGGTGGACTGGCAGGTCAGCGGCAAGACGGTCACCACCTGGCTGGTGTTCTTCGACTCGAACTACACCAAGGGCGTCCAGGTCGAGCTGAGCGAAAACGCCTCCGGCGCGCTCCAGGTCCGCGCCCTGTCTGCCGCCTACACCCCCGGCGAGCACCTGGCCGACTGGACCACGGTCACCCGCTACGACGCGCCCCTGGCCACCGGCGACGACACCAGCGGCTACGGTGTCAAGCGCCTGATGGTGTTCGGCGTGGAGGTGACGTCCGGCTATCTCGACACCGTCGCCGACGAGATCGTCGTCCAGCGCGCGCAGGGCCTGTTCCTGCTGGAGGGCCAGCACAGCTACGTCGCGCGCGAACTCGATGCGGGCGGCAACGTCGTGGGCATCGGTGCGCCCGTCACCTACACCTGGGACACGACCGCGCCAGCGCGTCCGGCCGCAAACCTGCAGATCGACAGCGGCATCGACCGGCACGACGGGCTGACCCGCCACGCCCGCGCCCACGTCATCGGCATCGAGGACGGCGCGAGCTGGCAGATACAGGTCGACGGCGGCGAGTGGAAGAACGGCGGCACGCCCCCCGACAAGTCCGCTGAACCCCACGGCTTCGATCTCCTCGAAGGCCGACACACCTATGCCTTGCGGCAGACCGATGCGGCCGGCCACGTGAGCGCGGCGAGCACGTCGGCCACCTACACGCTCGACACGCAGGCACCCACGGACGCCCCGAAGCTGGTGCTCCACCGCGCCAAGCCCGGTGCGGCGGCCGGATCGACGCTGCAGGTCGGCGGTCTCGCGGCGGACGCCGGCTGGTCCTACCAGATCGACGGCGGCGCCTGGGTCGACGGCAAGGGCACCGAACTCGCCTTGCTCCCGGGCCAGCACGTCTACGGCGTGCGCCAGCAGGATGCGGCGGGCAACACCGGGCCCATCGCCAGCGTGGAGGTCGGCGTCGAATCGCCGCAGCTCGCGCTGCGCGCCGACACCGGCAGCGGCGACCGCGACGGCTACACCCGCCTGCCCTCGGTGCAGGTCGACGGCGTGACCCAAGGCGCTGTCTGGCAGTTCCAGATCGACGGCGGCACCTGGACCGGCGGGGTCCACGAAGGGCGGCTCAAGGAAATCACGCCCCTGCAGGTGCGGGCAACGCTCAACGGTGCCGACATCCGCGCCGACAGCCTTGCGCAGGCCGTGGGCTGGCAGCAGGTGGGCGAGACGGTCACCACCTGGCTGGTGTTCGTCAACCGCGACTTCAGCGGCGACGTCAGCGGCAACGTCAGCGGCGACGTCACCCGCGGCGTCAAGGTCGAACTCTCCGAGAACAGCGCCGGCGCGATGCAGGCGCGCGTGCTGGCCGCTGCACGCGCCAGCGGCGACCACGTCACCGACTGGCTCCACGTCGCCAAGACCGACCTGCCGGTGGCCACCGGCGACAAGGTCCAGGGCCTGGGGGTCAAGTCCCTGCAGCTCAACGGCACCGTGGTGACCCCCGGCGGAGCCTACCTGGGCGTCGACCTGACCCAGCTGTCAGGACATCGCCAGGGCTCGCGCTTCGACCTGCAGGAAGGGCAGCACGACTACGTCGTCCGGCAGCTCGATGACGCCGGCACGGTCATCGCGACCAGCGCAACGGTCCGCTACACGCTCGACACCAGCGCCCCCGCCATGCCGGTGCTGAGCCTGGACGCCGAGACGCACGATGTCGCCAGCACCGGCTACAGCAAGGCCGGCCGCATCCTGGTCGGCGGGCTCGAAGCCAACAGCACCTGGCAATACCGGATCGACGGCGGCTCGTGGGTCACCGGCAGTGGCGAGATCCTCTGGGCCCGTCCGGGCAACCACCTCTACGAGGTCCGCACGCTCGACGCGGCCGGCAACGTGTCGGTCTCGCCCAACCTGCTCAGGAATGGCGACTTCGAAAAGGGCAACACCGGCTTCACGAGCGACTACACCGGCACCGGGCCTGCGGGTCCGGGCACCTATGGCGTGCAGACCGCCCTGCCCGGCTTGGGACTGGCACATGCCGGCGTCAAGGGCGGTCAAGGCCAGTTCCTGATGGTCGACGGCGCCACGGACGCCAGCCGCCGGGTCTGGAGCCAGCAGGTCGAACTCAAGGCCGGGAAGATCTACGACTTCGGCGCCATCGCGCTGGCCAATGCCGGCGTGGACCTGCAGCTCATGGTCGACGGCAAGGACGTCGGCACCTCGTTCCAGCCACGCGAGGGCACCGACTGGCAGCCCTGGACGCTGCGCTTCCTGAGCACCACCACCGGCACGGTGACGCTGGCCATCCGCGACCGGGGCACCTCCACGTCCAGCAACGACTTCGCGCTGGACAACCTGACGCTGCGGCGGGTCGAAGGCCTGGAGGTCAACACCCGGTCGCTCACGCTGGCCTTGAAGGAAGACACCGGACAGGACGACAAGGACGGCGTGACCCGCGTGTCCGAGATCCTCGTCAACGGGCTGGGCGACGCCCAGGCCTGGCAATGGCGCGCCGATGGCGGCACCTGGCAGGCCGGCACGAACAGGTCCTTCCAGGCGCTGGCCGGCAAACATGCCTACGAGGTCCGAGGCCGCCAGGCCGACGACTTCGGCGCCAGCAGCGACGCGCTGCTGGTGCGCCTCGATGACGAGGCGCCGTCGTTCGACAACCAGGCCCTGCACATCGCGGCGGTGCCCGGCGGCGCGAGCCGGGCCAGTGCCGCCGTGCCGATCTCGTCGAGCGGCGGGGCCTGCGTGGCCTTCTGGGCCAAGGCCCTGACGGGCACCAAGGCCAGCACCCAGCTGCTGGCCACGAACGGCAAGTTCGGTGACGTGTCCTACGAGAACGGCAAGCTCGCCCTCGACCTCAACGGCGTGCGCCTGTATGCGACGGCGCAAGGATCCGGCAGCGACCTGGCCGCCGACGGCACCGCCGCCCTCGACACCGAATGGCACCACTACGCCGTCAACATCGACGAGACGGGCCATGTGAGCGTCCATCTGGACGGTCGCCAGGTCCTTCGACATGCCGCGACGATCGCCGGCGCCTTCAGCGAGGTCGACCTCACCTTCGGCGCCCACCACCTGCTCAACGACCGGGGCTGGGGTGGCGACTTCCTCAACATCCAGGTCCGCGACACGTCACGCACGACCCAGCAGATCATGTCCGACGCCATGGACCTGATCGAACCCGGCGCGGCGAGCGCCGACCTCAAGGCGTGGTGGCTCAACGGCAAGCCCACGCTGCCCGGCACGCCGGACCTGAAGCTCTTGGGTCAGGCCGGTCAGGCCGACCTCTTCAAGGTCCTGACGCTCAAGTCGCCCTCCCCCGGCCGCAACCTGATCAGCGACGGCGAGATCGACGACCCGTCGGGCAGCGCCAGGGGCGACTACACGCTGCGCCCGTCGGTCCAAGGCTCGGGCACGAACGCGGTGATGCACACGGCACCCGAGTGGGGTCTGGGCATCCAGAAGGGGCGCGGCGACGGCGGCACCTTCCTGATGGTCGACGGCGCGAACGACGCCAGCAAGCTCGCCTGGTCACAGGTCATCCGGCTTGAGGTCGGGGAGACCTACGACTTCAGCGGCCAAGTCGCGGCCAATGACGGCGTGGTCCTGCAATTGACCCTCAACGGGGTCGACCTGGGGCCCACCTTCACGCCCAAGTCGGGCGCGGGCTGGCAAGCCTGGCGACACAGCTTCACGAGTGCCTTCAACGGGCCTCAGGTCCTGGGCATCCGCGACCTCACCACCCGCCCGGACAGCAACGACTTCGCGCTCGATTCACTGTCGCTGCAGCGGGTCGCCGACGGCTGGCGCGGCTACGCCAGCACACGCGACGGCCAGATCCTGGTGCACGGCCTGCCCAGCTACGTGCGTTGGCAATGGCGCATCGACGGCGGCGATTGGCGGGCCGGCGACACCAAGACGCCCGAGTTCAAGGCCGCGACCGGGCGTCACGCCTACCAGGTCCGGCTGGTGGACACCGCCGGCAACGCCGGTCCCGCCAGCGCCGAGTTCAAGGTCGACCACGATGACGCGCGACCGACGCTCGTGAGCAACCGCACCGTGTCGGTCCATGACGCCATCACGAGCAGCGCCTTCTCGGCCGCCGGCCAGACCTTCACCGGCGTGGGCACCAGCGCGATGTTCAAGGACCTCGATGCGGCCTGGACGATCGATGCGGACAAGCCCGTCACCCTCACGGGTCGCTACGCACCCCACGAGTCGGTGCAGGTGTTCATCAACGGCGCGCAGCAGCCCGTGGTGGTGACATCCACCAGCAGCCTGGGCATGTGGTCCGTCACGCTCCTGCCCGAGGCCATGCGACAGGTCCCGATCGGCCGCAGCCGCGTCGACGTGCGCGTGGCCGACGAGGCCGGCAACGTCTCGTCGAACGCCCAGAGCTTCATGCTCGTGCGCACGCCCGCGCTGGGCAGGCTCGACAACATCGGCGGCAACCTGTCCAGCGCCGAGCCCTCGCCCGACACCAGCATCCGCAAGACCGTGTTCCGGGACCAGATGAAGGACAGCGCCAAGGCCGTGTCCTACACCGCCGGGATGAAGGACCTTGGCTTCGACCCCGGACGTCCGCCATCGGGGGACCGGATCCTGTTGGGCTACTCCGGCGGTGGCGACGACGACGTCCCGATCTGGCAGCGGACCGTCACCGACCTGCCCCGGGACACCGTCCTCAAGTTCACCTACATGCTCTGCACGGGCCTGGCGCAGCAGTCGCTGCTGCCGCGGATCGCCCTGTTCGCCAATGGCACCCAGCTCGGCGCGGCCACCATGCTGCCGCAGACCAGCCGCTGGACCCAGGTCTCCATCGACTTCATCAAGACCGATGACGGCCCCCTGACGCTGGCCCTGGCCAACACGCGCTACAACAAGACCCAGGACATCTTCTTCGCCGTCGACGACATCGTGCTGAGCCATGGCGAGCTGGCTGCCCAACCCGCTGAACCGGGCAGCCTGCTGGATTCGGGAACCTTCGAGAGCGGCAGTTCAAGACCCCAAGACGGTGACGGCATCCGTCATCTGCCAGACGGTTCGGTCCTCCCGCAGCTCGGCGAGGCCGCATCCGTCAAGGACGCCCCTTCGGCCTGGCATCTGGGCAGCGCGAAGGCCCATGGCGACGAGCGATTCCTCGCGGTCCATTCCAAGGGCGGCGGGCAGACGGTCTGGCGCGACACCGTCACCACGGAACCGGGCGCGACCCTGTCCCTGACCTTCTGGGTCACCACAGACGATGTCAGCGTGCCGCAACTGCGGGTCAAGGTCGACGGGCAGGTCGTCTCCGCGATCACGACCTCGGCCATCGAGCGCTCGCAGGGCTGGACCCAGATCCAGCTCACGTTCACCGCCCCGATCGGCAAGACGTCGATGCGTCTGAGCCTGGAGGACATGTCCGCAGGCGGCGCCCGCTTCGGACTGGACGACATCGCGCTCAAGCAGTTGGGCAAGGCGAAGGATGCGGGCAAGACGACCGCATCGGACGACCCGGCCTCGGATGCGTCAACCCCGGCGCCCGACCCGCTGCGCCCGGGTGAGCAAAACGAGGTGCTGACCAGCGACATCGTCACCCTGCTGGAACGCCTGCGCAAGGCCACGACCGACTCGGACGTGCTGGTCGCCTTCGGCAACTACCTCAACAAGCAGCGCACGATCAGCACGCCGAACTTCTCCGTCCCGGTCAAGCCCTTCGTCAACCAGCTGACCGAACAGGTCATCGACGACCGCTGGCGCGGCCTGGCGCGAACGATCCTGAAGACCCGATCGGCCGAGGTGACGCGCGAAGCCGTGATGGACGACTACGCCGAACTGCGCTACCTGTTCCCGGGCATGAGTCATCAGGACGCGCTGTCGCAGGCCAAGCTCGACTTCACCGCGAAAGCACGCAACGAGTTCCTCGGCAAGACGGCCCGGATGTTCGGACAAGCCTGGCTGCACGCGTCAGGTTATGCCCTGGGTGCGCAGATCGGCGCCTACAACCAGACCGGTGACAAGGCGGCAGACGACCAGGCCACGCTGCGTTTGGCCAATGCCGTGCTGACGGAAGTCGCCATCCTGATCTTCTTCCTGCCGCTGGGCGACACGCCCATGCGTTCATGGATGTCCAAGGTGACCTCGGCCCCGGCCCCAAAGATCACGCAGATTGGTGTCACCACGGCCTTCAGCATGATCGCGCTGATGACGCCCTTGAGCATCACGAACATCGGCATGAACTTCGAGAAGTCGCAAAAGATGCCGGCCGGTCACGACCGCGATCTCGCCACCACCCGAAATGTCTTCGACCTGATCTCCGCAGTCGCCAGCCTCTTCACCAACGCCGGTCTGGGATACGGCACGTGGAATGCTGGAAGACCCGAGGCGATGATCAAGCAACGAAACACGGAGTACTACGGCGCCTATGGGCTGTACAAGTCGCACGAGGGTCGCAGCAACGACCATCTCGCCTATACCAGCGACATCACCGAACGCTTCGAAGCCGAATACTCGACGCGAATCAGGGCGCGCACCGCCATCGAGAAGATCGCCCTCATCAGCGGTGCCATCCAATCGATCTCCTCGATCATCTCGCTGTCCACCTATTTCGGCGACAAGAGCCTGACCGAATCCCAGAAGATCGCGCTCGGCGTGACCCTGGGCCTCGACGTGTCCTCAGCGGTCTTCGGCGCGCTGGGCACCATCTACCTTCAGAAGGCAATTGCCCAGGGTGCCTCGGCGCTCAAGATCGGCGGGCTGACGGGCATGATGGCCATCGTGTCCCTGGCGACCTATATCAATCCTCTGCAGATCGAGCAGATGTCCAAGCTGTTCGAGAACGGCTACAAGATGCGCGACATCGCCGACAGCATGGGGCGCAAGGAATTGGGGTATTCGGGCGACCATGCCCTGGCCGATCTCTTCCTGTCACAGGCCAAGATGGAGGTTTCCATCTATTCCGCCCAGTTCGGCCTCGCAGCGGTGAGCACCGCCTTCTCGCTGGTCGGCGGTCCGATCGGCTGGGCGGTCACGCTGATCACCAGCCTGGTGTCGATCGTGATCGAGGCGATACGCCAGCCGATCCTCGAAGGCATCGCCGATGCCAAGCGGCAGGAAATGCTCAACGAGAGCGGCGGCGACCTCCACGCCTATTACAAGAAGGGCCTCGAGGCGTCCTACGCCAAGATGCTCAAGGATCCTCATGTCATTGACTTCTTCAAGACCCAGCTCACCTCGGGAGAATTCGATCAGGTCATCGGACTGATCTCCGTCAACCAGGACAACGCCATGCGAAACACGGCGGCGCTGACGAAGACATCGGAGTTCCTGCCGCAGTGGCAACTGTTCACGGCCGAGATGGACAAGTCGAAGAACCTCACCGACAGCTCCAAGAAACGGATCGACCTGGAACACACCCGGATCGACGCGTCGAGCCAGGCCGAGAACCAGAAGATCATCATGGTCACGCCGCTGATGCCCTACGGTGAAAGCACCAGCGTGCGCTACAAGATCACCGACACCAATTACCAGACCCGACTGACCCGGCTTCAACAGAGTGGCTGGACGATCAATGACGGCAGCAGCAGCAGCGTGATCGATCTGGGCAACGTGGTGGCGGTGCACATGTCACCGGCCTTCAACATGCAAGAACAAATCTATTACACGCTGCGCAAGTATGTCGATGAATGGTTCACGGACAACGTCGGGCGACCTCACAACGACTTCTTGCCAGCCGTCGTCAAGAATGCCATCAAGAACACGACCAGCAATCAGAACGCCACCAAGTACGGAACGGAAAAGTGGGTCGAATATCTGACCCAGACCGGGGAGATCAGCCAGTACTACCGCGAGATCTTCACCTCGCTGGACCCCTGGAGCGGCGACACCAATGAAGCGGCCAAACGATATGGCTTCAAGACGACCCCCACCATGGGTGGCGCCGGCGTTGCCAACATCGTCAGCAAGACTCCCGATTGGAAACTCGGCAGCCAGCTCGCCCGCGACGGGACAGGCAAGTTCCTGCTGGCGGACGGATCGACGAACTCCGACAGCAAGGCATGGTCGCAACAGATCGAGATGATCGCTGGCGACCGGATGGAGTTCGAAGCCCAGGTCATGTCCAATCACTGGGTGAAACTGCAGTTGACCGTCAACGGCATCGACGTGGGTGAACCCTTCGAGCCCACCCCCGACAAAGGCTGGCAACTCTGGCGAACAAGCTTCGACAATCCGGCGTCGGGCAAGGTGACACTGGGCATACGTGACCTGGGCATATTCAAACCATACAACGACTTCGCATTGGACGACCTGACGCTGCGCAAGTCAGCCACTTCGTCCGTAGCCATGAACCTGATCAGGAACGGCAACTTCGACAACGCGGATCAGCCCGGATACTCATCCGACTACACCTTGAAAGCCGGCACATCGCTGGTTCCCGGAGAACACGGCAGGTTCAGTTCGGCAATCGGATGGGGGCTGGGCATCGACGGCGACATCGCCGGTACTTCAGGCAACTTCCTCCTGTTTGACGGAGCGACCCAGGCGGGACAACAAGCCTGGACACAGACGGTCGAAGTCAAGGCCGGGATGTCCTATGACTTTCACGCATGCGTGGCCAGCAACGGCGAATCCGACCTGCAACTGACGGTCGACGGACGCAACGTCGGCACGTCCTTCCAACCGACCGCCGGCGCGGGTTGGTTGCGCTGGCGCACCACGTTCGACAACGACATCACTGGGACCGTCACCCTTGCCATCCGGAACAAGAACACACGATCCGAGAAGAACGATTTCGCGATCGACGGGCTCTCGTTGACGCCCAACCTGATCACCAACGGCGGTTTCGACGATGTCCGCAAGTTCTCGACCGACTACCGCAGCATGGTCAAGGTGAGCGACATCTCCGACGTGCTGAACACCAATTTCGTGGCCACCACGCAGGTCAATGCAGACGCGGGAGACGACATCATCGTGCCCGGCATGGGCGAATTTGTCATCAACGGCGGCGCCGGCAATGACCTGGTCGACTATTCGGGCAACAGCGATGCGGCCACGTCCTTGATTCTCTACTATTCAGGCAGCCAGATCGTCGTCGAGAAGCACAACATGATCGGCACGCTCAATGCCAGCGGATTGGGGAGCAGCAACAGCACCTACGGCAAGCGCACCGACCTCACCGAATATCTCGACATCTACAAGATCGACAACATCCGAATCGACACGCGCGCGCTCGTCGATCATCTGAGCAACGTCGAACTGGTGAAGGGATCCGCTGGGGCGGACCATTTCGTCGGAGACATCGGCGACCAGTTCTTCGCCTGCAACGATCTGCGGGATCGATTCTCTGGCGGCGGCGGTACGGACGTTGTCGACCTGCACCAGCTGGCCCGAACCCATTTCGATTTCTCGGATCTTTCGGCGAATTTCAGGGAAATCGACCTGCTGATCTTCGGCGATACCCACAACCTGCGCACCACGGTTCTGGGCGGCGAGACCGCGGACGCGCCCACGATGGTCTATGGCAATGGCCGAGATACGGTCGATGCCAAGGCGATGAAACGCACCGGCGCACATGTCCAGAAAGTCGCCGTGGAGCCCCTGTCAGGCCTGGTGGTTCAGGGCAGCGATCTGGACGACATCGTGGATTACAGCGTCGCCGTCGCCAACCAGACCTTCAGCGAATTCAAGGCCACGACCGGTTCGGGCAACGACGTCGTCAGCCTCAGGTGGAGCGGCAGCCTGGACGGCAACCGCCTGGCTCAGGATACGCTGATCCAGCTGGGCACCGGCAACGACACGCTGTATCTGGATCTCGGCCTTGCCATGTCGGCAACCAGCGCGACCCAGGTCGTCCATGCCGAGGGTGGCGAAGGCTCGGACATCCTTTTCGCTTCCGGCAGCCAAGGCATGGTTTATGACGATGCCATCAGTCCGGACCTCCTGACGATGGGCTCGATCCGGATCCAGGCGACCGGTTTCGAGTCGATCAAGGGCACCGCACACGACGACGTCTTCATGATGACGGACGGCAAGAGCCGCGCAGCCCGGTATTACTACGGCTCCGCCGGCAACGACATCTACCTCGGATCGACCCGGGCTGCGGAAACGCTGGACTATTCCATCGACGACAAGGGCCTGAATCTGTCGGTGATCTCCGGCTCCAAGGTGCGAGCGGTCGGAGAGAACACCCAGGACACAACCTCGAAACTACCCTTGCAGAAGGTCGGCGTCGCCAACATCGACGTGATCATCGGCTCCACCCGCGATGACACCATCCTGGCGGGCAATGGTGGCGAGCACTATGAACTCGGGCTCGGCAATGATGTGTTTTCGGCCGCGCGCACAGGCAGTGCGAGCGCCCGACTCGGTCTGGGCGACGATTCTGCCTACTTCCTTGGCGGCACCTTGAACATCGACGGCGGTCAAGGCCGCGACCGCTTCGTGCAAGGCAGCTCAGCGGGCTTGAACACCGAACAACTCGAGGCCCTGCAGAACGAAGATTCACAAGTCTGGCTTGTGGCCGATGGCGGAGATACGGTCCACCTGTCTGCCTCGAATTTTGCACAGACCATCCACATCGAGAATCAAGGACGCGACTGGGGGAAACTGGATGTCCATTTCGAAGACGACCAATCCATGATGAACCAGTTCCTGTGGTTCAAGGACTCCGACCAGAAGACGCTGCTGGGCATCTGGAGCCCATCCCGTTCGGATGAAGACATCAAGACGACCTATCTCAAGCTGCTGGAATTCTCGCTGGATGACGTCCCTGTCAACCTGCATTTCAAGGACGGCACCAGGTCCACCAAGGAAATTGCAGACAGTGCCTACGAGAACAAGAACCTGATCGAGCCCCGGACCCTGCAGGGACTCGACAGGAGCCTTCACGAGAGCAAGCAGTTCGACGACACCGCCACGGTCTACCTGGGCCATGGCGAGGACTACCTGTTCCGGATGCTGGTCACCCAGGACTATGTGATGGGTCAAGCGTCGAGAGGCATCGTCTCGTGACGGTCGTCTATCTTGCGAAGGACGACGTCGAGAAGGGTCGTCCCGCGCATCGGGCACAGGTCGCCCAGACGGTGGCGCTGGCGCAGCCCAGCGCGGCACAGGCGTTTCGTCTGCTCGAGTGCATCGAGCGTCTGTGGCGCGACTCCTCGATGCACCGGGCCGCGCCAACGTCCTATCTGTTTGCGTATTCGATGCCGGCGATCCTGCTCAACCAGTATCTTCTGGTCCTGGAACAGGGCACGCAAAAGCCCCTCGGGCTGTGCACCTGGGCGAAGATGGACAGGTTTGCCGAGTACCGCTACCTGATCGATCCGACAGGGCTCGCACGGCAGGACTGGTGCAGCGGAGATCGGCTGTGGTTGATCGACTGGATAGGCCAGACGGCCATCAACCAGCTCATGGCACAACTGCTGAAGACGCAGGTGCTGCCGCGCGAGGTCCTGCGCACCCTGAGGGTGAGACCAAAATCAACCCGGGGCAGCATCCTGTCCTACTGCGGGGCTGAACTGGAGCGGACGACCGCCCGGTCCATCTTGAAGGGTTATCACGACGAGTATGTCGAGATGCACCGTTCACGAAACGATGCCCTGACCGGGGCGGCACCGAGCGCCTTGACAAGGCATGACGTGGCTTGATGAGGGTTGACTCGGCAGGTCCGCTTTCGAGGACCTGCCGATCTCGGTCACCCACCCCTACAAGAGGTCGGACGCGAGTTCTATCCGTGAGGCCTCATGCCAGCACGGAAGCTTGCTGTTGTCGCAAGTCTTCCATGCCCCGAACGGGCAACCAGAGGTCGGTCATGGCAACCTCCCGGCCACTGGCAAGCACGGCGGTCGCCGTATCGCCATGGGTCACGCCCTGGGCGTCGATGAACCATTGGTCGATGGTCGCCCTGAGCTTCAGGCTGGATACGCCTGCAGCCTGCATCGTCATCAACTCGTCGGCCTGACTCTGGTGATCCCCGTTGGCATCGCGCCAGACCAGCAGTTGATGGAATCTCGCATCGTCGGCATCCACGCGACCGTCGTGATTGCTGTCGAAACCGGCGAGCTTGATGAAGGCGTCGCGCGCGCCCTCGCCACCGAACAACTCGTCCCGGTTGTCGATGACGCCGTTGCCGTTGCCGTCAACGGCCAGCCAGGCATCGCCCTGGGCGATCCAGGCGGAATGCACGGCTTGCCCGTCGTTGTTCAGGTCAAAGGTGCCGTTGGAATCTGCGGCCCGGACCGTCTCGATTGAACCGCTGGCGTCAAGGTCAAGGGCGATGGGGGTGATGGCAGGCGCCAATGTGACCGTCGTGTTGCCTGCCACATCGGTCTGCCGAACGCGGATGTGACCTTCGGCGTAACTGATCCTGTGCAAGGATATGGTATCGACGGAGAAGTCATTCCCGGCCGTGGTGTCGTTCGTATCCAGCAAAGCGATCGTGCTTTCCCCTGAAGCCTCAGCCGTGAAGGTCTTCGTGATTTGCGTCCAACCGTACACATCACGATACTCTTCGATATAGTCGCTGATCCCTATGGCTCGCCAATCACGGCTTCCAGGCCAATTGATCTGCACCTCCAACGCCGCTTTCGACCAATACAAGGAATGTTCAGTCGTTCGCCGGTAGTAGGAAAACTCATAGACCTGCCCCTTCACCATCGAAACGCTCTGATGCCAAAACCCTCCCCTGCTGCCCTGGCCGTCGACCAGAAGAAATTTGTCACCCGGAATATGCGTCCCTTGGCCATACCACCTGATGTGATTGGATTCCGCACTATGCGTGGTGATGATCTGGCCTTGATGAAGCGACCCTTGATCATGGTTTATTTCATAACCAGTCTTGAACCAGTTATATGCATCGTTGAATTCACCATTCAGGATGTGGTTTCTTTTCGGCAAGTAGATGCGACCATCTCGACCGGTCTCCCACGTCGAACCTGCGTCCAGACTGAATTGCCAAGTCGCCCCCGCCGCCAGATTGCCCACGTTCACGATGGCTGGATTGACATCGCCCTCGATCGTCATGCCGCTCGACAAGATGTTCTCGAACGACACGTGGAGCGGTGCAACCGTCGTGTCCACCTCCCACCTGGCCGGGTTCGTGCCAACAACCGATTCATTGCCCGCAGCATCGATCTGCTTGATCTGCACCGTGCCTTTCGGATACGTGACACCGGAACTCAACTTGAAGATTCCTTCGTTGGTCGTCACCGCACCGAAGTTGTCCCATGTTCGTCCACCGTCCAGACTGCAAAACCAGGTCGAGCCGATCTCCAGGCCACTCACCTTGACCGACGTGTTCTTCGTGATGCCGTCCGAACTGCTGCTGCCCGTGTCGGCAACGAGGTTCAATGTCGGCGCCTGGGGCTTGGTGACGTCCAGCTTGATCACATACTCTGAAGCGGTTCGGCTGACGTTCCCGGCGATGTCCGAGATTGCCGCCGTGATGAGGTGCGTACCTTCGGACAGGTCGATCGGTGGCGTGTAGTCGATGTAGCCAGCTGTCTTGTGGCCAGCCTCGATCAAGATCGGCCCGCCAAGGGGCTTGCCATCGTCATACAACTGAACGGTGCGACCCGATGACACGCGTTCTCTCGGACTGGTCAAGTCGATGCGCACGGTCGGCGTCAGGTCGTCGGTGACGCCCCTGGTCGGGATGGGATCTCTCTTGCTTCCGACGTTGTCGAAGGCCTGGATGATGGACGGGCTGGCTGCAGCCTTCGTATCGAGCATGTAGGTCGAACTCGCACTGATGCCGGTGTTGCCCTGGGCATCGATCTGCTGGACGACATAGTTGTGCATCCCCTCAGACAAGGTGAAGACGTCAGAAAACCCAGCACCGCTCTTGGTGAGATGCCCGCCAGCAGCCGCAAGCGCACCACTGACCCTGAGCATGCGCACGGCATAGCCCTCACCTGTTTCGTTGGTCACCAGTTCGACAGGGGTGGTGGTTCGCGATGCCCAATCAACGATGTGCAGACCGACCACGTAGGCGGCCGCGAGCGGCTTGACCTGCAAGAGGCCTCTCGCGTCTTCAGAGAACTCGACCTTCACTCCCTTGGTCAGAGTCCCGTCCCAGGACAACAACCAGGCCGTGCGGGTATTGCCCTCCGTCCTGAGATCGAGCGCCGAGGCATCCAGCCCACCGGGTATCCACTTGCCCGAGAGCACAGCGGAGATCGATCCGGCCTGCAAGTCGGCCAGTCTCAAGCGCTGCGTGCCATCCAGCCAGGCTCCCCCGTCGACCTGGTACTTCCAGGACGCACCCGATTCCAGACCGGCGATGGTGACGACGTTGTGGTTCGTGATGCCGTCCGTGCTGCTGAAGCCGCTGTCCTTTTCCAGCGCCAACTTGGGTGTCGTCAAGGTGGTCTGGACGATGATCGACTTGGTGACCACGTCGGCGGAGTTCCCGGCTGCGTCGGTCACTCGCGCCGTCATGCTGGTGCTGCCATCGGCAGGGACCTCGCCCGGAGCGAACGTGCTGCGCCACTTGCCCTTGGCGTCCGCCGTGATCGTCTTGGTCACAAGACCCCACTGCAAGGACACCGTGCTGCCAGCCTCTGCCGTGCCCCGCACGATCACGCCGGCCGATTTCTCGGCACCACTGACCCGGTCATCGCCTGCGACGGTGTCGATGAGTGCGATGCCCGGGCGGCTGCGATCGAGCTTGAGCGCGAAGTCCGAGGCGGCCTCGCTGACGTTGCCGGCCACGTCCGTGATCCTCGCGGTGAACAGGTGGACGCCTTCGGCCAGATGGGCCGGAGGCGTGATGTCGACATACCCCATCGCCAGATGCAATCGGTCCAGGACGACCGCATCGCCCAGCGGCGTGTTGCCGTCCTGGAGCTGAACGCGATCGCCTGCCGATGCCATCTTGGGCGTCCGCGGCAACTGGACTCGAAGGGTCGGCGTGAGGTCGTCGGTGGCGGCGTTGGCAACCAGATTGCCGGTGATGGACCCGACGTCGTCGATCGCCTGGCTGATGTCCGGTCGGGTCACGGAGGTGGTATCCACCTTGACGGTCCGGACATCCGAGTCGCTCGTGTTGCCTGCTGCGTCCGTCGCCTTGGCTTCCACACGGGTGCTGCCATCTGAAGGCAGCTCGCCAGCAGCAAAGGTGGTTGACCAGTTTCCACCCGCGTCGGTTGTCGCTTCATGGGTGCTGCTGCCCCATTGGATGCTGACGCGGCTTCCGGCTTCGGCCGAACCCGTGACCTTGACGCCTGCGGTGCGTTCGGCGGCGTTGACCTGGTCATCACCCGCCACGACACCCAGCTTGGGCTTGGCGGTGAAGGTGTCCACCTTCACCGTCCGGGCGACGGTTTCGCTGGTGTTGCCCGCGACATCGGTGGCTCGGGCCGTGATGTCGGAGTCACCATCCGCCGGAACGTCGGTGCTGATGAAGTCCGCAAACCAGTTTCCATCCGCGTCAGCGACGACCGTCTGGAAACTGCCTTCCCATTGAACGAGCACGCTGCTGTCTGCCTCGGCCGTGCCCTTGACGCGCACGCCAGCCTTCATTTCGCTTGCATTGATCCGGTCATCACCCGTGACCTTCTCGATCGTCGGCGCGACCGTGTGGGTGTCCAGCCTGAAACTGGCGGAGACCCCGCTGGCGCTGCTCCTGCTGGTCAATCCATCCGACTGCCGCACCTCATAACTGTGGGCACGCCCGTCGCTGCTGTTCATCAGAAACGCCTGATCCAGAGACGACGCACTGCGACTTCCGATGTAGTCACCACCATTCACCGAGACCCCGTGCACGGTCATGAGGCGCAGGGCGTATTCCAGGCCGGGCGAAATGCTGAAAAGGTCGACCGATGTCCTCGGGTGCTTCGACCAGTCCAGTTGGTGATTGCCGAACATGTACGCCGCTTCGACCACCCTGACCTGAAGTTGCCCGGCGGTGCTTTCCGAGAACTCGGCCTTGACGCCCTTGGTGATGATCCCGTTGAAGGCGACCAGCCATGCGGTGGCGGTTCGTCCAACGGTTTGCAGATCGGTGGCCCTGACGGCGACGGTGCCTGGCAGCCAGAGACCACCCATGCGTCCCGAAATCGAGTCGGTGGTCAGGTCGGCCAGCGTCAGCCCACCCTTCCTCCATTCACCGCCGTCCACACGGTATTGCCAGGCGGCGCCCGCCGGCAGGTTGCTCACACTGACGGCTTTCGCACTGGTCACCCCGTCCGTGTTGCTGCGCCCGGTATCGCGCAATAACCTGAAGGAGGGACCGCCTGCAAATCCGATCGGTCCCGACACCGACCCCGTGGAGGCCCCAAGATACCCTGCCGAATCTATCGCCGGCATGGACACCCATTCACTCACGCTCCCTGATTCCCAGACTTGCTCAACATCTTCAATGCCATTGACCAGCGCGTTGCCACGCTTGTCGGAAGTATTCTTCCGTGCATTCCTGTTGATCGTCACGAATCAGTCTCCTGTCTTGGTTGAAAACCAGGGCATCATGCTAGAACGCCTGCTTGCCCATACTGCACTTCATCCAGTTTTGTTGAAAACATGGATTCCTTCACCAGACTTGCGCTCGCCGGGTTCGACTGAACCGGCAACCACAAGTCCGTCATCGCCACCTCCTTGCCATTGGCGAGCAAGGCCGTCGCGGTATCACCGTGGGTCACGCCTTGTGCGTCGGTGAACCATTGATCGGTCGATGCATGGACCTTCAAACTGATCACGCCTGCTTCCTTCAGCGTCAACAGTTCGTCGGCCTGACTCCGGTGATCGCCATTGACGTCACGCCAGACCAACAATTGATGGAAGCGCGCGTCGTCGGCATCGACGCGACCGTCGTGGTTGCTGTCATGTCCAGCCAACTTGATGAAGGCGTCGCGCGCACCCTCACCACCAAACAACTCATCGCGGTCGTCGATGACGCCGTTGCCGTTGCCATCCATGGCCAACCACGCATCGGCCTTGCCGATCCAGGCGGAATGAACAGCTTGACCGTTGTTCTGCAGGTCGAAGGTTCCGGTGGAATCGGCCAAGCTCACCGTCTCGATGGCGCCGCTGGCGTCGAGGTCGAGGGCGATGGGGGAGTTGTTTTCAGGGAACAAGTCTGTAGGGTTGGTGTATTCGACTGAATTCCCCGCTCGATCTGTCGATCTAACTCGAAGTGTGCCAGCCGAATACTTCCCCGAATCAAACACATCAACTGTTAATCGGCCGCCAACAGCGACACCACCGCTCTGCCAATTATCTCCCCAGTTTTGACTCCAAGACCAAGACGCCCCTGATTCGACGCCATCGATGTACCAAACGGTGTTGCCGTCAGCATTCCAAGTCCTGAAGCTCAAACCGTCAACTCTTCCGTCAACCAACCACTTCGAAGCATTCGATCCGACTGAATAATTCCCAGACACATCAGTCTGGCCAACTCGAACCACACCAGCATGAAAAGTATTAACGACCGCAAGAGACAACGTATCGATAGCAATATCATTCCCGAAGTGAACGTTATATCGACTAACCAGCGATAGCGATTTCGACCCACTGGATGTTGGTACAAACGTGGTTTCGTATCTGGTCCAGTTCGATCCGTTTGTCGTCGACAATGCAGCACTTTGCGGAGCACCATCGACATGCAACTGGATCGCCGCCGCAACGTAATCCCCACTCGCAGCGTAATATGAAAATCGATAGGTCTCACCAGCAATCAGATTAATCGACTGCGACCAAAAAGCAAGTCCAGCCGTACTACTGCTGTCCACCATGAGAAAATTATCTACACTACCACCTTGACCCGAACTGATGCCCATACCCCACCCGGACGGGGGAGACTGAAGCACCGCAATAGAACCCACCCCACCCGCCATACTTGAGGCAAGGTTATACTGAGTTGCAAATCCAGTTGCTCCCGAACTAAAATCCGGGTTCACCAACAGATTCGCTGAGGCACTTTCAACAAGCTCGAATGAACTGCCACTGCCTTCCTTCCAGGTGACGCCGCCGTCAAGGCTGTATTTCCAGCTTGCCCCACTCTCCAAACCACCCACGTTGACGGTCTTCACATTAGTCACGCCGTCCGAACTACTGCTGCCACTATCGGTGGCCAGGGTCACGGTGGGGATAGCAATGGTCGTGTCCAGCGTGTACTTCATCGTCGCACTGGTGGCCGTATTGCCTGCTGCATCCGTCTGGCGTATGGCGTAGCTGTGGGCACCATCCGACAATTCGACCGGCATCACGATCTGTGAGTCACTGTAATACTTCAAGAAACCGCCATTCGCCACTGACGAATCACGGACCTTGAACGACTTGACTCCATAACCGGCCATGGAGTCCGAATCAGCCACAGGCATCGTCGAAAGAACCTGAGCCGACCAATCGGCGATGTGCACACCCTTGGCGAATGCAGCGTCTGTCGTCTTGACCTGCAACCGTCCGGTGGCGTCCTCCGAAAACTCGACCTTCACACCCAGGGTGTACTCACCATCCGAGGCGCCCCCTTCACTGATCGTGTAGGGACTGACCATCCAGGCCGTCTTGGTGGCGCCCACCGTGCGCAGATCAGTGGCCGTGGCGATCAGTTTCTTCCCGACCCACTTCCCGCCCAATTCGCCACTGAGATCACTGGCTTGCAGATCAGAAATCTTCAAGTAACCGCGCTTGCCATCCACCCACGCCCCACCGTCAACCTGGAATTGCCAGCTTGCACCGCTCTCCAGATTGCTGATGTCAAGGCCACGCTTGCTGGTGATGCCGTCCGTCCCGCTGCTGCCACTGTCCGTCCTCAAGGACAAGATCGGAGTCACGATAGAAGTATCCAGCGTGTACTTGATCGACTCGCTGGTGGCCATGTTTCCCGCCGCGTCTGTCTGGCGCACGGCGTAGTTGTGGGTACCTTCCACCAGTTCAAACCGATTGTTGACACTGAAGTTTCGGCTGTAATTCAGAAACCTACCATTGGCCGCGGGGGATCCGTCGACCGAAAGGGCCCAGATACCATACCCGGGGGAGAAAAAGGAGTTTGCCAGGATGATGGGCGACTTTGGTTGAGTCGCCCAGTCACTGACATGTGAACCGATGACATACGCGGCTTCCGTCGCCTTGACCAAAATACGTCCAGTCGCGTCTTCAGAAAACTCGACCTTGACACCCTTGGTATATGCATCATCTACGACGACCATCCAGGCTGACATGGTGGAACCGACCGTAAGGATGTCGACCGCCGTGGCATATTCCGAGGTACCAACCCACGATCCGCCCAATCTCGCTCTGAGTTTTCCGACCGTGACATCGGCGAGTTTCGGTTGGCTAGAACGTTCAGTGAACCAATCCCCTCCGTTCATTCGATATTCCCAGGTGGAACCACTCTCCAGATTCCCCAACGAAACCGCTCGCTGATTGGTGACGCCGTCCAGGTTGCTGCTTCCGCTGTCGGTGGTCAGGCTCAACGTGGGTGCAATCGTCTCGGTATCCAATACCCATTTGCCACTGTTGCGGCCTGTGGCCGAATTGCCCGCGCTGTCGGTCTGCTTGACCTGGACCTTGCCTGCGTCGAATGTGGCACCGGCTCCACCGACATCCATCAAGGACAGGGTATCAAGCGCAAAATCATTGCCGCCCGCATCTGTAGTGCTGTTCTTGAGCGCCAATTCGGTGCTGCCACTGGTCGTCGCGGTGAAGCTGACGGCGTATTTCGTCCATTCAGATCCCTTGGTGAGCGTCGCGACGGCTCCGGTAGCCTTGCCATCGACGAACAACTGAATCTGCGGTTGGGGATCACTGCCGCTGGACGCGTAGAAACTGAAGCTGTAGAGGTTGCCAGCAACCAGCGACACAGACTGCTTCCAGAACGCGTCATTCGCGTTGGTGCTGCCGTCGACCATCAGGAAGTTGTCGCCGTCACCCGCTTGACCCTTGGAGATGCCCAAGCCCCAGGCTGGCGGCGCCGTCACCACCGCCGCCGTCCGGGCACCTGCAGCCTGCGTCTGCAGGACGTAGTCGGAGGTGAAGCCGCTCGCGCCGTCCTTGAAGCCGGCGTTGGTCAGCAGATTGACGGAGGGCGTTGCCGCCGGCTTTTCCAGATCGAACGAGTTGCCGCTGCCGGTTTTCCAGGTGCTGCCGCCATCCTGGCTGTATTGCCAGATGGCACCACTCTCCAGACCGCCCACCTTGACGGTCTTGCCGTTGGTGATGCCGTCCGTGCTGCTGCTGCCGCTGTCGAGCGCCAGGCTCAGCGCCGGGGTCGCAATGTTGGTGTCCACGAAGACTGAACGAACCACCGCATTTCGCTCATTGCCTGCGGCGTCCGTGGCGACGACCGC
>JACCDS011067249.1_pt1 | contig 35317 bp, 41 predicted proteins | sample 7446441 | NCBI WGS metagenome assembly JACCDS01 (sample SAMN15323445, study PRJNA562643) | freshwater metagenome | isolation source: river surface water | place: USA:Blue River Watershed | collected 2017-08-17
CAGGCATCAGGCATCAGGCATCAGGCATCAGGCATCAGGCATCAGGCATCAGGCATCAGGCATCAGGCATCAGGCATCAGGCATCAGGCAGTCATTCTGGTCCCTCACCGTATCAAGTGCAGCGAGTGAGAAAAAACGGTCGCAAGACCCCAATTTGAGGAGACAACGATGCGAAGATTCATCGCCGCCCTGGTTTGCGGCGCGATACCGCTGGTGCCCGCTGCCGGCCATGCGGCCACATGCGACTCCATCACCGCCGACGAGGCGCTGATGGCCGAGGATGCGCGCTATGCGGCCCAGACGGGCAAGGACTTTATCGCGCTCGAGCAGCTGATCGCCGACGACCTGGTCTACACGCACTCCAGCGCGCTGGTCGACAGCAAGCATTCCTACATCGAGTCGCTGCGCAATGGCACCGTCAGATACCTGGCCATGCGACGTTCGGACGTCAGCGTGCGCACCTTCGGCTGCGTTGCGGCGATTACGGGGCTGGGCAATTTCGATGTGCAGCTGAATGACAAGGACCTGAGTGTCGAGGTGCGCTTCCACAGCCTCTGGGCAATGCGCGACGGCCGGCTGCAATTCATCTCCTGGCAGGCGACGCGCACGCCGCCGAAGTGACGCTGCCTGACTGACGGCCGCCTTCGGCCCGCAGTCTGCCGGGTTCGCGTCAGCTCACTCCTTGCCCTGGTTGCGCCAGCGCTGTATCGTCGCGCGCAACAATCCGGCTTCGCCGCCGGTGGTCTGCCAGACCGAGCTGTAGGCCGGGTCGGCGGACGCCGGCAGGAACTGGCTGTCGACCCGGTCGATGCGTACCCGCATCGGCAGCGACACGCCTTCGCCACAAATGATGCACTCGCGGTTGCGCAGCGCCGGCACGGCGTCGAGCAGTCCCTTCGACCATTCCGGCATCGCCGAGCGGATGAAATGCTGGTCGCGCTCGGTGGTCAGGCGCATGGCCATCACGGTGCCGCACTGCGACAGCACGCCCTCGGAGAGGTCGGACGGCCGTTGCGAGATCAGTCCGAGCGAGATGCCGTGCTTGCGACCTTCCTTCGCGATCCGCTGAAGGATCTTCTGCACTGATGTTGGTGCACCGGCGCTGTCGTTCGGAAGATAGCGCTGAGCCTCTTCACAGACCAGCAGAATGGGCACCATGCCGTCCTGCTTGGCCCAGACCGAGAAGTCGAAGGTCAGTCGCGCGATCAGCGAGACCACCACGTTGAGGATCTCGGACGGGATGCCGGACATATCGATGATCGAGATCGGCGCGCCGTTCGGCGGCAACCGGAAGATATCAGCCAGGAAGTTCTCCATCGTGTCGGAGATCAGGTTACGGTCGAACATGAAGGCATAGCGCGGGTCGTTGCTGATCTCCTGGATCTTGAACTTCAGGCGCAGGTAATTTGCCGAGCTGCCGGACTTTTCCAGCTTGCCCATCTCGGTCTCGAGGATGGAGATCAGGTCGCCGAGCAGGTAGGGTATGGGGCTGTCGACCGTGATCTTGTTGACCGCAATGGACAGGTTGTTGCGGGTGCGCGCCTTCAGCAGGCATTTGGCAAGCACATCGCGGTCCATCTCGCCGGCCTCGCCATCCGTGCTGATGAAGATCTCCGCATGCTCCTCGAAATTCAGCAGCCAGTAGGGCAGCTGCAGGTTGTCGGTGTTCAGCGGCAGGCTGCGTCCGGCGAAGGCGGGCGCGTATTCGCCGTGTGTGTCGAACAGCACGATGTGCCCGTTCGGCATGGCGTCGATCAACCGGTTCAGGATCAGCGAAACGAAGCTGGACTTGCCCGAACCGGACGAGCCCATCAACGCGAAATGCCGACCGAGCAGCGCATCGATGTTCATCGACGCCGGCACTTCGTTGCTCGGGTAGACCGTGCCGATGCGAATATGTGGCTTCTCGTCGGTGCCGAACACTTGCAGCAGTTCGGCGTGCGCGACAGCAAATATCTGGTCGCCCGCGAACGGGTAGCGCGATACGCCGCGCCTGAAGCCCCTCAGCATGCCGTCTTCGGTCCGGTAGCCCTCGCCGATGAACTCGAGGTCGGCAAGGGCGCGCGCCGCGCCCGGCTCGGGCAGCCGGATGTCGTGGATGGTCGCGAACAGGCATTGGTTTCCTGCCTGCATGCGCACCATGCTGCCGACCGTGCCAGCGTTGGCCAGCGATGCATCGCCCGTGTTGCGGGCGGCCTGTAGCGCGGCGATGTCGAGCAGCGCGCTTGCCTTTGACGTTTCGATCGCCTGCAGCTGCCCGATCAAATGCTCCTGTCCGGCGGGATGGCTCATGGGTCTTTTCTCACGAATGGTCGGTGGGCAAGGCGGCCGCGCTGCAGGCCGGCCGAAGCTGCCTTCCATGATTCATGTTTTTGAAATGTTTTGCAAATGATAACTTTGCTCAATCGCACCGTTTGTCGCCCGCAACAATCGAATCTTCACCGTTCATCCCCGGCGACCCTGCCTGTGCTGCAGTGCCGCGGGCGGCTCGTGGTTGAGCCGCGGCGGGCATCCGCTGCTGCCGGCCGCGTCGGTCGCTGATGATGCGCGCGGCGGTCCGGCCCAGCCGCACGGGGAGGGCGGCACGAGGACGCCGCCCGAGCCTCAGCCTTGCGCCTGCTCGAACGCCGTGATTGCTTCTGCGGCATACATCAGCGACGGCCCGCCGCCCATGTAGACGGCCATGCCCAGTGTTTCGACCACTTCCTGCCGGGTCGCCCCGAGCCGCGTCAGCGCCTGCGTATGGAAGCCGAGGCAGCCGTCACAGCGCGCCGCGACGCCGAGCGCAAGCGCGATCAGTTCCTTGGTCTTTTTGTCCAGCGCGCCATCCCGGGTCGCGGCGGCGGCCAATTCACTGAATCCCTTCATCACGTCTGGCGATTCCGCCCGCAATTTGGCCAGCGAAGCGGAAAGGTCGCGGGTAATCTGCTTGTAGTCCTTGATCATGCGTTTTGCCCCTGCTCGGATCGGATTGTTCTTAATGGTCGCGGCGCGTGACGCGCCTCGCGCAGATAAAAAAAAGCCTCGGTTTTCGGGACCGAGGCCGGGTGTCGGCAAGATGATCTGACACGCCTTGGCGTAATCATGCCAAGGACAAACCTTGCGACCCCCATGAGGAGACATTGGTAAACAGTGAACCATCGCAGCCGCGCCGGCAGCAAGATCGCCGCTTGCGCTTCTACTTGCATGAAAGATAGTCCAATAGTGTTTATAGATATTTGATCTAAGACAATTTTTTCTGGCGGCGCGCGCAGGCAGCGCGAAATCGGTGGTCTGCCGGTTGGCGCAGCGCCGGTCACGGCGTGCAGTGAATTTCGGTAGCGGCAGGCGTCAACCCGCCTGTCTGCCATCAGGCAAGCTGAAACACGGCCAGTGTACGTGCTGCCGAAGCGTCGGGGACGGCGGCAGCCGCATGGCTGCCGGTGACTTTCATCGGGTATGATCGGGCCACTTCCGATCACTCCAACCCGAACCCCGCTCACGACATGAACAAGGAAATCGCCCAGCTGTTCCAACTCGGCGGACGCGTCGCCGTCGTCACCGGCGGCGGCGCCGGCATCGGCCGCGACACTGCGCTGACGCTCGCCGGTGCTGGTGCCGACATTGCCGTCCTCGATGTGAATCTCTCCGGTGCGCAGGAAACGGCCGCGATGGTAGAGCAGCTCGGCAGGAAGGCGCTGGCGCTCGACTGCAACGTCGCCGATCACGACGCCATCGTGCGCAGCTTCGACCAAATTGTCGCCGTGCTGGGCCGCATCGACATCCTCGTGAACAATGCGGCGATTGTGCGCCGGCTGCCATCGCTGGACACGCCGCCGGCGGTCTGGCGGCAGGTGATGTCGGTGAATCTCGACGGTGCTTTCTTCTGTGCGGTCGAGGCCGCGCGCCGGATGCCGGAGGGTGGCAGCGTGATCAACATCGCGTCCATCATGGGTTTTTCCGGCGGCGTCTATCCGAATCCCTCGTACTACGCGAGCAAGGGCGCAATTGTCAACCTGACGCGTGCACTTGCGGTCGAATGGGCGGACCACAAGATCCGCGTGAACGCGGTCGCGCCGACCTGGGTGAAGACCGAGTTCACCCGGACCATGCTCGACGATCCCGCCACGACCGAGAAGCTGCTGGCGCTGATGCCGCTGAAGGCGTATGCGGATACGACGGATGTTGCCGCCGCCGTGCTCTACCTCGCTGCGCCGGCCTCGAAGATGGTGACCGGACATACGCTGCCGGTGGACGGTGGTTATCTGGCGAAATAAACGTGTCGCACTGCGAAGGCAGCCGTACCGGATCGACATGAGCCGGGCCGCAAGGCCTGTGTGACGACGGGTCGGGCGCACCGCCAGTCCGCTAGAATCGGCAGCGACGACTCCTTTCGGAAGGGCGGCGAAGACGATGACGCAGGCAGAGCCGGCAGCTCCCCCACCGGGTACACGCTTTACCGTGTATGCACCGCACCAGATGCAGGCGCTGATTGAGCGTATGGCTGACCAGGCGGTGCCCTTGCTGGCCGCTCACGACCAAACCGCCATCGTCGGCGTGCTGCGGCGCGGCGCACCGCTGGCCGACCGGCTGGCTGATGCACTGGGACAGCGTTTCGACCGGCGCGGGGTCGTACGCCTCGACCTGAAGATCAAGCGCTATGCCGACGACCTGCGCCTGTTGTATCCGCAGACGCACCTCAGCGAAACTCCCGGACTCGCCAGAGCGGATCTGGAGGGCCGGACCATTCTGCTGGTCGATGACGTGCTGTATACCGGGCATTCGCTGTTTCGTGCGGTCGAATGGCTGAACCGCAAGCATCCGGCCGCCATTCACTGTGCCGTGCTGGCGCACAGGCAGGTTGCGCAATTGCCCGTGCGCGCGGACGTGGTGGGAGCCCATCTGCAAGTGGCGCCCGGCGATGTCGTCGAATGCCACGTCCCGCCCTACGAACCGGAATTCAAGATCGAATTGCTGAGGCCGCATCATGCGCTTTGACGACCGCGAGGATGCGGCGCGGCAGCTGGCGAAGCGCCTGCAGCCGTTGGCGGTCGAGCATCCGTTATTGCTGGCGATACCACGCGGCGGCGTGCCGCTGGGCCGCGTCATTGCCGACGCGCTGAACACGGCGCTGGATGTCGTTCTGGTAAGGAAGATCGGTGCACCGTTCAATCCGGAGTTTGCAGTCGGCGCGGTCGGGGAATCCGGTGCTTTGTATGTGGCTGAGCATGCGGCGCGGGCCGGGGCAGGCGAAGCCTATGTGGCCTCCGAGGCGGCGAGGCAACAGGAGATCATCCGACGTCGACGCGCGCAGTATTCGGCGATACGGCCGGCGATTCCGATTACGGGTCGCACCGTCATCATCGTTGACGACGGCCTCGCCACCGGGGCGACGGCCCGGCTGGCCATCCGGGAAATTCGCAGCCAGTCACCGGCGAAGCTGGTGTGCGCGGTGCCGGTGGCGTCCGCTGACGCGGCTGCGGCGATCGAGCCGCTGGTCGATGAATTCGTTTGCTTGCAGGTGTCGAGGGATTTCGAGGGAGTGGGGCAGTTTTACCGTGACTTTGCGCAGGTGAGCGATGCGGAGGTCGCCCGCTTGCTGGGTTGACGGGCGCGCCTGGAAACGCATGCGAGCTTGCGCCGGTTCACGCGATCCGCCGCGGTAGACCGCGCAGGGGCGCTTAATGTGCATACTGCGTATTGTCTTGTCGAGCGATCAGGATTCCCGATCGTTCGCGCTGAATCCGGCGCGCGTCAGTTGTCCCGATTTCCGGCGACATCCTGCCGCGCTCGCCGCTCGCCGACGCAGGCCATGGTCTTGTCCCAGAACGCTGAGCCGCTGCCGCCGTAGCGGGAGGGCAGTCGCATCATCTTGCGATGGGTGTGCGCCAGCGCGCGGTCCAGCGTGTCGTTCATCAGACCGAGCCGGTCGAGTTCGAGGTAAGCCTCGCAATTGGCTTCGATCTCGTCGCGCGCCGGGTCGGTCGCGTGCGCGCACTCGTGATAGAAAATGAAGTCGAGCATATGCGGATCTTTGTCGCGCATCGCTTGCATCGTCACCTGGTCGAAAAAGATCACCGGCCAACCTTCCTTGTCCGGCCGCACGACCGCCGCCGCACCGCCGAGCGCCGGGTGGCGGTCGCCGGTGGCGCCGTGCCCCAGCCATTCTTCCGTCACGATGCGGCGCTCGCCATTGCGTTCGATCACGCATTGGACCCGGGTGCCGTCTGAGCGGTCGAAGGCGTGGGTCAGCGGCACGACCAGGGCCAGCAGTAACGGCAGGGCGATCCGGATACACATCGCCACAGCCTCAGACCGCCCCGTGCGGTGCCGCCGGCGGCGCCGCCTCCCCGGACGCGTTGGTGGCAAGCGGCTTGGCACGGTCGGCGCCGTGGCATGGTGCAGACGCTTCCGAAGACATGGTGCAGGACCTTACTGGCAGGCGTTCTTGCCGCCCCACTGTCCCTTGGTGACTTCGCCATCGAGCTTCACCGGACGAAACCACCCGCTTTCCCGCGAATTCGCGAATTTTCCGGTGCCGCCTTTGCGGGTGTAGCGACCATCCGATTGTCCGCGCCCCTGGGTAAATGCATAGGTCAGCACGTCGCCGTCCACATCCTCGACGGCGCACAGACCTTCGGCCTCGACGCTTTTGTCCGGGTAAATCACCGCACCACCGGTACATTGACCTGACAGGTTGTTGAACTTTGATCCGTCCGCCGCGTTCATTTGCGTCGACGAGCGGAAGTGAACGAAGGCGGTCTTGTTGCCCATATCGACCGTCGAATCGCCGATGTCGACACTGGTGTATTCGCCGCACTGGTCGTCCCGTGCAGTTGCATTGAATGACATCAGCAGAGCCAGTGTGGCCGGCAGTAACAAGACTTTCATCGCAGGAACCTCGCTGTAGTGGGGGGGTGTTTTTTTTTGAAATGCGACCAGGTGCAAATAAAGTTTGCCATCTTTTTTGAAAGCGCGTGCAGGGTCGAAAAAATCGACGTGTGCATCGTTTTTGTTTGTCCGGGGAACCTGCCTTGAATACGGAGACCGCGCGTGGCCAAGTGAGGGCGCGTCCGTGTAACATCGCAGGATTAAATTTTCAACTGACTGCAATGAGATTTTCTCTCGGATTGCGGCAGCCGGTGGTTAATATCAGCCTGGCTGTGAATCCAAATGAACCGTTGCCCTTCGCAGCAATGGATCGGTGGATTGCGGAGGCATTGGAGGCGGATATCGATGATTACCGATTGGCTTGCGCCGCGGGCGTTTCACCGGATATTGCTGTTGTTCAGTACGTTCGGCGCTTGCTGTACATCGCCACGATTCTGCTGCAAGACCTTCGCGTGCCGGTATTCGAGAGGGCGATCGTCAAGCGCCTGCGCAAGCCGGAGAAGGAGGCTGTCGGCCACATCGTCGACGTGGGCTTTCCGATGGTCGAAAATATGCCAGCCAGGCTTCTACATGCGTCGCTCGGCGCTGCAAACGGATTATTGAACAAGGCAATAAGCAGCTCGCACGATCCGGTCGCGATGGAAGCGGTTTATCGCGAGTTGGATCAGGAATTTGTTCGTCCATGGTTGAAGCATGTGCCCGGCGCCAAATCGACAGTGCCCGTGTTGCAGGCTGCGTTTGCGTTGGGCATACCGACTTCGCATCTCGGCGCAGGGCGGTACGCACTCGGTTGGGGGGCACGGTCGCGATTGTTTTTCCGAAGTAGCAATATCAATGACGGGGCGATTGGTTCGTCGTCAACCCAGAACAAGCATACGGCCATCTTGATGATGCGGCGTGCCGGCATACCGGTACCGCGGGGGGTGCTCTCGGAATTGCCTGAGCTGCCATTCAGTTCGGTAAGGCACTTGTCGTTGCCTCTGGTAGTGAAGCCGGTGGACAGGGATCGCGGGGAGGGTGTGACGGTCGGCATCGTCGATGAACGAGGTTTCCATGCCGCGATCGATTCTGCGTTCAGGCTCTCAAAGGGCGTGCTGGTGGAAGAGCAGGTCAGCGGCGTGTGCCATCGTATCTTGCTGATCGACGGTAGGGTGGCTTACGTGGTGCGGCGCAATCCCCGCAGCTTGCAGGGCGACGGTAAGCATACGATCAGGGAATTGGCCGAGCGTGCGAATGCCGCGATCCGAAAAAAAATTCCGCTCAAACGCCTGCCCGAATATACGCTGGACACGATGGCTGCAGCCTGTGTAGCGAGCCAGGGCCTCGATTTCGATTCGATTCCAGTAGCGGGCCAGCGCGTTGCGTTGCGCGATGTTCAGTCGACCGTGTGGGGAGGCGATCCGGAAGTTGTGACCGACGATTTGCATCCGCACAATCTGGAGATCGCTGCCCGGGCTGCTCGTCTGTTCGGCCTCGATTGCGCCGGGGTGGATTTCATTTCCGAGGATATCGCCGTGCCCTGGCATGAAAACGGTGCCGTGATCAACGAGGTCAATTATGCGCCCGTCATCGGTCGTACCCATGCCTACCAGCGCAATGGCATCAGGATTTACCTTGAAAGCGTGTTTCCGCATCGCGGCCGCATTCCCGTCGAGGTTTTCGTCGGTGCCGGGCTGCTGTCGGCAGCGTCAGCGCGGCAACAGGAACTCAGCGCGAGCGGATTGCGCTGCTTCCTTTGTGCAGACCACGTACTTGACCATCAGGGACAGCAGCTGCATTTTGCCGATGCAGCGCACATCGGCGAAGCGATCGGCATGCTGAGGACGGAGCGGCGAATGGATGCGCTGATTGTTCATCTGGATGATGTAGCCGAAATGTTGGCGAATGGTTTTCCTTTCGAGTATGTCAGTCGGCTGGTATCCCGGATCCCGGGTAGTCTTGACGCCGCACAGGCCGACGCAGTGAGCCAGCTCGCGATGTTTCTTCCGCCGGGTAGTGAAACCGAATATGTCGTGCATTGATTCGTCATCGATCGGCAGACTCACCGATTACATGTTTGTGCCGGATCGTGTGCTGGAGGCCGATGCAACGATTGTCCTTGGCATGACGTTATGGGAGCGGCCGCTGCAGAAAGCGATTGAACTGCACCAGAGTGAACAGGCGGGTGTCCTGGTGTTTTCGGGCGGCTACAACCCGAGGATCGACGGCTGTGAGGCCCTGAAAATGAGGGATGAGTGGATTCGGCAAGGCTATCCGGAAAACAGGCTCCTGGTCGATGCGAAGTCTGCCAATACACTCGAGAACATGGCGAACGCCCGCCGTCTGCTCGCGAAGCATGGCCTGCTCAGGTGCAGCATGCATATCAATATCATCTCCATCAGCTACCATATGCGCCGCGCTGTCGAGACATTCCGTGCTGTTTTCGGCAGTGAGCTGAATCCCGGCATTGCCAATTACCCGAGCAAATATTGTGATCCTGTCCGCTGGTTCGAAGACAGCGATGGGCGTGCGCTGTTGCTCGGCGAGGCGATGAAGATCAGAAAATATTTTCCTGAACGCGCCCCCTTGCTGGATGGACTGCTGGCGGCTTGGCACGAGGGACGACCGGCTTCGTCCGCTGCAGCAAGGGAGAATGCCGGGGTGTGATGTCGATGTCACCGTGGCGGGAAAACACCGGACCATGTTTTCTTCCGCAGGTTCGACCGCAGGGATCAGGCGCGGCGCGTCGGCAAGCCTGCGCGCCAGGGACCCTTCCGATCGCTTCGTCACGTTACCGCTTTCTCTGCTTTCGGGTGATATCTCGCGTTCTCGACCCGGCGGTCAAGTCCGCTGGATGGCCCGCCAGAAGCGTTATTTGAACTCGAACTCCACCAGTTCCACCGGCTGGTCGCCGCGGTTCGTCAGGATCGTGACGCGGGCGGTGTCGGTGAAGGCAAATTTTGCCGGGGCGAGTACGGTTTCCACGGGCTGCGTATCGGGCGAATGGTCGGCGATCTTGCCGGGCGTGAGCGCGACGCGCAGGCTGGGCCCGGCAATCCGCAGGGGACCCAGCGACTGCCCCGGCTGCAACACGATGCGGTAGGCACGAACGCGCTCGTTGTCGAGGGCTGTCGCGAGCCCGGGCTGGTCCGGCATTGGCGGGGGCGCGTTGCCGCGCGCCGCGGGCTGCAGCAGCTCGATGCCGATCGCGCGGAAGGTGCCCGGGCCGAGGTTGATGAAGCGGTGCGTGTACGCCCCTTGTGTGGAAGCGCTGTAATAGCCGACCAGGCCGCGCTGGATCGGCATGTCTTTCGCCGCCTGCCCATGGATCTGGTTCCTGAGCGTGACGCTGGTGACCATCAGGTAGGGATAGTCGAGCGCGTGCGCGTGGAACAGGGTGCGCTCGCCTTCGGGGATTTCGACGTCAATCACGCGCACCCATGCGTTGGTGAGCTTGGGCACATGGCGCGGCTCCTCATGCGCCGGAACGACGCGTTCGTCTTCGGCGACGGCTGCGAGCGGCAGCACGGCGATGCAGGCGGCTAGCAGGGCAACTTTGCTCATCGGAGCTCCCGGGGCGTTCTTTTGCCGCATTTTACACAAGCGATACCCGATCGGGCCGCGCTACCGACAAGTCCTTTGCTTTCCATGGATGTTTTCTATAACGTATGCCCGACCAGCCAAAATGGACGACAGGCACGTCGGTGACGCAGGAGAGCGGGCAAGCTTGCATGCGTACCAGCGGTTCGCACCACGAAATGACAGCGATCTGGAGGAGACATGACATCACCATCCGACGACAGCCGTTCCGGCCCTTTGCCACCGTTTGCCATCTTCGGTTTGCTGGCCGACGGTGCGCAGGAGATCCGGGCTACAGGCTTTCAGGGCGTTTTTTACGGGATCGTATTCGTGCTGATGGGCTATGCCATTGCCGCCTTGTACCAGCAGGTCTGGCAGTTGACGATGGGGCTGACTGCCGCATTCTTCCTGATGGGGCCATTCATCTGCTGCGGCATCTATGACCTGTCCCGCCAGAAGGCGCAGGACGGCGAGGCGGATTTCAGGCGCTCGCTGACATGCTGGTCGCGCAACTGGAAATCGATCGCGTTTTTCGCCGCGATCCTGACGTTTTTCATGATCATCTGGGTGCGCGTCTCCGTCGTCCTGTTTGCGCTGTTCGCCACGCACAATTATCCGGAGCTGACCGACATGCTCCGCAAGATCGCCTCCATGGACAACCTCGGTTTCATCGCCATCTGGTCGGCCGTGGGCTGCGTTTTCGCAGCGATTGTCTTTGCCATGTCGGTGGTGTCCATGCCGATGATGCTGGACCGTGACGCCGACACGATGGAGGCGATCGCCACCAGCGCCGTCACCATGTGGAACAACCCGGGCGCGATGCTGGTCTGGGCGCTGTCGGTTGTGATCCTGATCGGCGCCAGCCTGCTTTTTTTCCTGCCGATGCTGGCGTTGACGACGCCGCTGGTCGGGCATACGACATGGAAGGTTTACAGAGCTCTTGTACCGGCGGCGGCGCCTGTCGGCGACCTGCCAGTGGATGGCGAGAGCGCGGTGAACAAAAGCGCCTGAGGACGGCGCGAGCGAAGTGCTGAGCCGTGCGCCCTGCACGCGCGTGAACAGAAAAACCGGCAATGGAGAAGATCATGAGTGGTTCGCGCGCAGTTCTGTCTTGGCGTTGGGTTCAAATCTTGTTCGTGCTGGCTGGCCTCGGATGGGCCTTGTCAGGCAGCGCCGCTCCGCTGACCGGGGAGCGCCGGATTTTCCTGTCGAATACCGCCGGCGAACGTCACCTGATCGGCCATGTGCGTTTTGCCGACGCCGGAAGCGGCCGCAGCAGCTTTGAGGTGTCGGTGGAGCCGGTGATGCAGGAGTACTTTCTGGCGATGCGGCCTTTCCTCTGCCTGACCGGGCCGGTCCAGCGGCTGTGCTGGTTCCCGGTAAAAAACGAAGCGCCACTGGTCAGCGACAGTGACCTGCTGCCGCTGGAGTACGCGCTGATGTTCATGCGCACGCGCACGCATGACCTGCATGTGAATCCTTTCAACGGGCTGTACTACAAGCTGCACAGGGAAGGCGACCGGCTGGTCGGGCGCCTGTTTGAGGTGGACATGGCCCCCTTCATCGCGCCGGACATCGTGCCACTTGAGGAGCGCAAGCGGCCGCTGAAGCCAGCGGATTTTTTCGAGGCGGATCCGGGGTCGAACTGGTTGCCGGTGCTGACGATCGAGTGAGCGCGGGTGAGCCCGGCATCGGCAGCGACAATCCGCGATGGGGCGGGCCGCTGTCGCGATCAACCCATGAGCGTGCGCAGCTTTTCTATGCCGGCAAGGGTCAGGCTGATGAACGTCTTGTCCAGCGGCAGCGGTTGCGATGAACATTTGGCGACGACCCAGTCCTCCGCCGGATCAATGAAGACGTTCTGACCAAAAACGCCGAGACCGAAGACGAGGGGGCGGCTGTCACGCCTGACGTACCATTGGCTTCGGTAGTGCATGGGTGCATGGTCAAACAGGTCGTTGAAATCTCCTGCCTTCCATGCGGAAGTGCCGTCGAACTGCACGATATCGCCGATCCAGAACTCGGGTACCACCGGCACGTCGCCATAGTGCCCCTGCGTGACGAACAGGCGGCCCACCCTGGCCATGTCCCTCGGCCCTGCGCATAATCCGCCGGCGCAGCGCGGGGCGCCGAACCGGTCTACGGTAAGGTAAGCATCGTGCTCTGCGTGGAGGGGTTGCCACAGCAACTGGCTGACGAGGTCGGCGAAGCGTATGCCGGTTGCCCGTTCCAGCACCCAGCCCAGAACGTCGGTGTTGGGTGACACGTAATGAAAGCGGTCGTTATGGTCGCCATCGCGCTTTGTCAGCGTCGAAAAAAAGCTTCGCATGTCCGACGGCGCTTCCCCGACCGGAAGGGGATCCCACAGGTGCGATTTCCTGTATTCGATGATGGCGCCGCTGTTGGCGTGATAATCCTCATCGAATCGGATGCCGACGCGCATGTCGAGTGCGTCCCGGATCGTGGCGCCGGCATAGGCGCTGTCTTTCAGCTCCGGGATCAGGTCGGTTATCCGGGATTCGGGATCGAGCAGTCCGCGACCGGCGACGATGCCGGCAACCAGGCCCAGAATGGATTTGGACACTGACATCCAGATATGCGGAAGGGTCGGCGACTGGCCGTCGGCGTAGTATTCGAAAGCGATCTTGCCGTTTTTCAGTATAACGATCGAATCCGTATGAGTCGTCAGCAGCCATGCATCCAGATCCAGATGTTTACCGTTGTGCACCAGATGGAAATCGCTCAGGTCCGTCGGGAAAAAATCGAGCGGCGAGGTCTGGGGCCGAGTCTCAATGCAGGCAGACGGCACCAGCTCTCGGACATGATTGAATGCCCAGCGGTTGAAGGGGGGCGTCCGCCAGTTTGCCAGGGTCACGAGTTGCGTGGGCGGGGGCGGGAATGCATGCTTGTTCGGGGCCATGGATGTTGCGCTCATGTTGGATGCAGGGGTGTGGTTGCCAACGGCGCGCAGAGCAAATCTTCGCATGATTGATTGCCCGAAGCGAGTGGCTTGAATGATCGGCGTTTAAGGAGGCAGCCCGCAATCCGAGAGGCGGCAGATATCATCATCATGGCGGGCATTTAAAATGGTCGCGATGTGCGTTTGGCTCGCGCGGAGGCCTGCTGAAGCCGGATACCGGAAAGTCTGCGAGGCGGACTTCGCAGCGATCGCTGCGACGCGGACCGGGGCAAGGTGCCAGTGCGTTGACCCGCCGCGCGATGATTCAACCTGAGATATCTGCATCCAGCCAGAGATGAAAATCCGTTTTCCTGAAAATTACAGGGCCTTGGTTGTCGGGAGCAGTGGTGCGCTCGGCAGTGGCTTTCTGAATTACCTGAAGGATCAGCCTGCCTGCGGCGAAGTGGTCGGGGTTTCCCGTTCGGTGGATGGCGGTTTTGATTTGCTCGATCCGCAATCCATCGAGCGGCTTGGCACAACGCTGGAGGCACAGGGACCGTTTCACCTGATTATTGATGCCACTGGGGCTTTGACGATCGACGGTGTCGGGCCGGAGAAATCTCTGGGCAAGCTCGATTTTTCTGCGTTGCAGCGGTCGTTTGCTTTAAACGCCATCGGTCCTGCCCTCCTGCTGCGCACTCTGGCGCCTTTGCTCGCGAGGGATGACGCCATCTATGCGAAGCTTTCTGCACGGGTGGGAAGCATCGCGGATAACCGAAAGGGCGGATGGTACGGGTATCGGGCATCGAAGGCCGCGGTGAACATGATCCTGCAAACCGCTGCACTTGAATTACAGCGGCGAAATCCCGGCCTGCGGGTGGTAGCGCTACAACCGGGGACCGTTCGATCCCGACTTTCCGAGCCCTTTCAGGCGGGTGTGCCCGAGATTCTGGAGCCGGCCGAGTCGGTGGACGGCATGATGACTGCGATGATGGCGCTCGAACCGAAAGCCGGGGCATATTTCATTGATTACAAAGGGCGGGAAATTCCGTGGTGAGCGCTGACCGGCGATTTTTCGTTCTTCCGTCGGCAAAGGTGGGCAGTGCATCGGCTGACCCGGACGCGATTGGTAATCGAATTAGATAAATTCTTGCCACCCCATTGTTGTCGAAGTCGTATGACGGCTATGTCAGCATGCCGTTCGAAAGAATGGGGATGTGCGCAACCCATACTGTTGACGATAATCTCTGCTTCATTCGCCGATCGTGATCTGCCCGGTTCGGCTGGATTTACCGATGAGAGAGATTGCACGATCGGGTGTGCAGATCTGCACAAGATTTCGGCAATCAAGCCAGCAGGTAAAGTCAATTGATGGGATATCGTTGATGACGGAAGGACAGAAGGGATCCAGCGAGAGGGATCCGGTTCGGATTGGTTTCCTTCATCCGGGGGAGATGGGAGTGGCCCTGGCCAAGGTAGTGCAGCGCAACGGCGCCACTGCATGGTGGGTTTCCGCGGGGCGCAGCCGCAGCACCGCAGCCCGTGCAGCGGGTGCCGGCATGCAGGATGCCGGCACGCGGGCGGCGTTGTGCCGTGAATGCCAAATCATAATCAGTATTTGTCCGCCCAGAGCCGCTATCGACGTTGCCAGAGGAGTCGCAGCCTGCGGTTTTGCGGGCACCTATGTTGATGCCAATGCCGTCTCGCCGGGTACCGCAATACAGATTGCCGACATTGTCGAGCAGTCGGGCGCAAGCTATGTTGATGCAGCAGTCATCGGTCCTCCGCCGGGAGGAACGGTAGACACCTTCATTTATTTGTCCGGCGAAGCCGCACCCTCGGTCGCAGGCCATTTAAAAGCAGAGGCTTTGTTCATCGAGATGCTCGGTTCTTCCCGGTCGCACGCCTCTGCACTCCAAATTTGTCACTCCGCGATGCAGAAAGGGCAGTTTGCGATGATGCTCGGCACCGTCGCCGCTGCCGCACACTATGGCGTGCAGGCGCAGTTGGAGGGCTTGTGGGCAGGGAGTCCGAGTACTCGCCTCCTCCTCGATGGATTGGCAGACAGTCCGCGGCCTGCGACCAAAGGCTGGCGTTTTGCCGGTGAAATGCTGGAGGTGGCAGAGACATTCGCGGCGGCCGGCTTGCCACCGGAATTTCATCGCGGGGTCAGCGAAATATTCCGGCGTTGCCCCGTGCCGAGTCTGGGTCAGAAAGCTGGCTCGCCAGACGATTTGATCAGGGTGTTGCTGGACCAAGGCCTTCACCTCGATTAACGCGTCGGTGCCGGTGCATGCAAGGATTGTCGTCGATCGAATGTGGCGAAACGCCGAGCGGCCAGAGCGCAGCGTTGAATCACCCTGAGCCGCTCGAGGATAAACATCGCGCGGGCGGACTCGACTGCCGCCGGCTGCTAGTATCAGTCGGTACCCGGGCAAGACGTCGGGGTATTCGACTTGATCCGGACAATGATCTCTTTGTCGACGACAAAAGCGAATTTTCGAGGAGAGGTTGACTGATGGCGATCCAGGCAAATGATCAATTCATGGACGAGCAATTTCGTGCCATGGAACATATGCGAAACACGGCGCTGGATATGGCGCTGATGTTTGGCCCGAAATTGCTCGTGGCGACTGCCATCCTCGTACTCGGCTATATGGTGAGCCGATGGGCCTGTCGGATCGTTGGGCAGTCGGTCGAGCGCTTCAGGCTCGAACCTCCCGTCGTCGCCTTGTTGGTTAGAATCATACAGTTGCTGGTTGTCGGCTTGTTTGCCGTCATCGCACTACAGAATCTGGGCGTTGAATTGTTGCCTCTGATCGCAGGGCTGGGCGTCGCCGGGGCAGGGCTTGCGCTGGCAATGCAGGGGATTCTGGGTAACCTCGCGGCGGGCATGACGATCATCTTCACGCAGCCGTTTCACATTGGCGACTACCTGTCGATCGGTGATGAGGAGGGTGAAGTGCTGGAAATGACGCTCTTCAGCACGACCTTGGGGCATCCCGATCGCTCAAGGGTGATTATCCCGAACCGGAAAATCGTTGGCGAAATCATGCATAACTACGGGAAAATTCGTCAGCTTGATTTGTCGATCGGCGTTTCCTATGGAAGCGACATGGAATCGGTTTTCCTCGAAATTCAAAATTTACTAAGCAGGCATCCGCTTGTCTTGCGGGACCCGGCCCCGGTCTGTGGCATCAAGCGGTTTGGTGATTTTTTTGTGGAAATAAGCATTAATCCATGGGTTCATGTGCCCGACTATTTGGCGGCATCAAGTGAACTGAATCGAGGCTTGCTCGAAACTTTCCGCGAAAAAGGCATAGAAATTCCATTGCCTCAGCAGGAGGTGCACCTGCGCTCAGCGTAAGCTGATTCTATGAAGGTACTTGAGACAGTCAATCGTTGATATGGATTTCCCATGGTGCCCGGCGCGGGGAATATGGCTGATCGCCCTGATCCGCCCCAGAACTGGGGCCGAATCTGCAAAAAATCCCCCTAAAGAGCCGATTTTGTTGTAATTTTCCTATGCGGCTATGCCTTCCTGCCAGGCAAATGCGTCGGGCCGCGTTTTTAAAAGGAGATCAGTCAATGCGTGCAATGAATCGCAAACTGCGATGCTTCTTTGCTGATGAGCGCGGCGCAACCGCAGTGGAATATGCATTGTTTGCAGCCGCGGTTTCCGGTGTGATCGTTGCCATTGTGTTTTCCATGGGCGGCACCGTGGACGGGCTGTTCAAAAAATCGAGCACCGAATTTGAGAAGGCATTCGTGCAAAAAAATAGTGGCTGAGCAGTCGGGCGAGTTGGCAGCACTTCCCGAACAAGATTGAACTGGAATCGTCTTTTCGGGGCCTCGTCATCTCCGTAAGACGGTCGAATTACGCCGAGCATCATCCCTGGCTGTAACCAAACCCCCAAGCAGTCTTGGCGGCCGTCGGCACGGCATGCAACTGTTGTTGCCTGCACGATTTAGAGCCTGTCCCGTCAGGTCGTTGGCAAGGCGACAGCACCGCAGACAGTGCAGACGGTCTGCAAGGGCGGAGCGGGGAATGCAGCCAGTATGCTGCCTGCCCGCGCAGCTGCACTGGCGTATTCTCCGGTGCGCGCCCTGCAGGGGCTGGCAAGGCAGTCAGCGGCCTGACGACACCGGCTGTCAGCTATGTTAAGTCGTTTGACCCCTTTGGCACGATGTTCTTCAACAACGGTCGGAGGCGGCCGCAGCGCTCGTCGTCACTGCTGACTCCGCACCCGTGCGCTCTTCCTGTCCGCGTCGGCAAACCGCAATGGCCCTGGCAAGATATCCTGGCCCTCGCGCTGCTGCGCTTGCGGAATCCTTCCTATTGTAGGGGCGTGTGTTTAACCCGGATCGCCGGTGAATTCAGCTCGTTCGGCGCTGGTTTTTTTAAGCTCAAATGTCCAATGGTTCGATATCGATTTGCCGTCACCACGGAGTGAAAAATGGCAGGACATGAACCACCCGATATTAAGAAAGTTTAAAATGCAGTCTTCATGCGAAAAAAAGTGGCAAATGCAGACGTGCAGCCATACCAGATGATTACGCAGGGGCTGATCGGAATAATTCAATGGGAAAAGGCTATGTATTCAATATTGGATTCAACAAATGCGGCACCACATCACTGAGCGCAGCTCTGAACCAGCTTGGAATCAAGACCGTCCATCATCACTTTCCGGTGCAGCTGAAAGGTCGCCAGCGATTCGTGCGTCTTGTCGATCTGTGGCGCAGTAATTTAAAAAATAACAAGCGACCGTTTGCTGGGCTGGACGAGACGATATGCGGTTACAGTGACTTTTTCGGTGAGGCTTGCTTCAAGCAACTCGACAGGGCATATCCGGGAAGCAAATTCATCCTTACCGTTCGGCCCCTTGGCAGCTGGTTGGCGAGTCGCTCGCGGCATGTAGAGAAAAATCTCGAACATCCCGAATATCGAGGTCGCCTGCGAACCGTGGATATCGATGGCTGGACCCGGCTTTATTATTATCACCAACAGCAGACCCGTAGCTATTTCGCCGGAAGGGAGCGCGACTTTCTGGTTATGGATATCCCTTCCGGGCATGGGTGGGAGAAGCTGTGTTCGTTTTTATCTCTTCCCGTCCCGAAAATTGATTTTCCTTGGGGTAATCGTTCGGTTTAACCTGCCAACGAAAACCCGATGGCCTGCTGCTGTCGTACTGTTTGTCTTTAGCGTTTTGATCTGCTGCTAAAAGGAATATTCGCGCTGCATAAATCAGATGGGATATGGGGATGGCTCTGTGCCGTCCATCATTTTTTTGTTTACCAGCCGTTTGGCTTGGAAAATATGTTTAAAAATATATAGTAATATTTAAAAATACTCATGGACATTACTTGGCTGAAGAATTTTTTGGCAGAGCCGACATTGCTGCGCATGGGCCACGGTCAATCTGAATCAGATCTGAATCTCGGGCTTGGTTGGATGTATTACGCACAGGTCCGCATCTTGCGGCCAAAGCATGTTGTTTGCATCGGTTCGTGGCGAGGCTTCGCACCCATGGTCCTTGCGAAAGGCCTTATGGATAATGCCGAGGACGGACGCGTGACCTTTATCGACCCGTCGATGGTCGATGATTTTTGGAGCGATGCCGAAAAAACGAAAAGCTGGTTTACTTCGTTTGGACTTGACAACATCGATCACTATCGTTGTACGACGCAGGAATTCGTGCAAACAGAGGCATACAAGCAATTGCCATCCTTGGGGGTTATTTTCGTCGATGGTTTCCATTCGGCCGAACAAGCTCGTTTCGATCATGAAGCCTTCATGCATCTGCTCGAGCCTAATGGTTGCGTGTTCTTTCATGACGGCGTGAGGAAAAAAAACTCGGAAATCTACGGCAGTGACAGGGCTTACGTGCACACGGTGTGCGACTACATTGAAGAACTGCGATTGTCCCCCGAGTTGCAGGTATACGATTTTTCGCTGGCAGACGGCGTGGCGATGGTCAGCAGGCGAATTGCTTGAAATTCGTTCTCAAGCCCGGACCTGTGCAACTGGTCGAACACCCGCAGTTCGCACCGGGTTTCATTTACGGTTTGCCATGCCCGGCATGCATCACGAAGTTGCAGCTTGCCGCGAATATCCGTTCTGTTCTTGCGAGCTCGGAAAGCCGGCTGCATGCGTATCTGGGTACACCCGCAGCTGAATCAAGCGTTGGCGACTGTATTTTCAAATTCGCGGCAAACGCGATCGCATTTTGGTATGCCGAGGTACAAAATCGCTGCGGCCTGATCATTGAACATCATTCGTGCCTGACGGATCTGTTCCTCGCCAAGGGAGGTGGGGCCAGCCTGACGTTGGTTTTGCCCTACCGCTTCGCGGAAGCGTCGCTGGCTGCATTGGCTTTGGTGCTCAATCTGATTAATGACCTATCCGCTGATATCGCACAGGCTGCCGATGGTGAATCACAGATCGCAGCTTTGCAAAAACTGATCGCAAGATATCGGGAAAAGGGACAGAACGTCCCGGACTTGTTAACTGCTGCGATCTCCAAGCGTATCCCTTTTCATCGCATCGATGGGCAAATATACCAATTTGGTATTGGCGGTGCCCAGCGCGTCATTCAAAGTACATTTACCGAAAACACCAGTGTCATCGGGGCCAGGTTGGTCAGGAACAAGATTACGGCCGCAAAAATTCTCGAGCAGAGCGGCTTTCCGGGAGGCTCGCCAGTTCAGGTTCACAATGCGGATGAAGCTGTCGAGGCGGCGGCGAGACTAGGTTATCCGGTAGTGGTTAAGCCAGTTGATTCTGATGGGGGTCATGGCGTGTCTGCAAACCTCTGCAATCCGGAAGATGTGGTCTGCGCGTTCGAGACTGCTTGCCGGGTGTCGCCAAAGATAATGGTTGATCGGCACATCGATGGTACCGGACATCGGTTTACCGTCATCTTCGGCAAAGTCGTCAAAGTAACGGCAAAGTTGCCTTGGGGGGTGAAAGGCGACGGCGTTTCAACCATTGCCGAACTCGCCAAGGTTCACTTGTCAACAAAAGTTGATACCAGATTGACGATTGCGGCAGAGCCGGCATTCACTGGGCTCGATGACGAAGCGATTTCACTCCTGAGGCAGGTATCGCTAACGCCGGACTCGGTCCCGGATGCCGGCCGGTTTGTGGCGCTCCGGAGGAGAAACAATGCGAACGCGGGCGGCTCAACCGAACTTCTCAACATGGACGATGTGCACCGAGACAACTTGGCGCTTGCTGTTCGTATTGCCAGGCTCTTTATGTTAGACGTCGCAGGAATAGACTTAATCATTCCTGATGTATCGCGCTCCTGGCTTGGGCAACTCTGCTTAGTCTGCGATGTGAATTCACAGCCGCAAGTTGGAAAGACAACAGCGGCCGATTATCTCGAGTCGGTTATGGGCGGTTCCGGGAGAATCCCCGTGACACTTGTTCTGACCTCTGATACTCAAGCGTCATGGCTCAATGACGATTTTCAGGCGCTCATGAAAAAATTGAAGATCGATGGCATGTCCTCGAGCGCTGGAATCTGGATAAATGGGCTTCAGGTCGGACGGCCGGGTATGAATGGATACAGCGCGGCAAAGGCATTATTTTTACATCGCGATGTTTTTAATGTGGCGATATTCATGTCGGTTACAGATATTAACGCATCCGGGCTGCCTTGCGACCGGTTCCAGAAATTGGTGATCTGGCGTTCAAAATCTTCGAATTCGGAAGACGCAGCCTGGCAAGTACATGTTCCCGGTCAAATAACCCGCGAAGCGGTCGAGCTTGAAATCTTTGAGTGCGGGCAGGTTCTGACGCGTTCGCAGGCCAATTCATTATTGGAAAAAGTCTGGCCTCATTTTGTCTGCAACGTGTAAAAATTTTTTCGCTCGTGCAATCCTGCTGCAATGTGGTGTGCATTGCGCGGGGATCACCCAATGAAAATGGCTGGAAATTTCTTGTATCTCAAAATTTGTCACCGGATTTTCCGAGGCTGTTTTTTCGCTTTCGGCAGTACGTAGCCGGCCCAGCATCTTCAGCATGAGCAATTCTCCGAATCAGACTTAAAAGAATTCCGGCTCGTCATGCAGCAAAAAAATTTGCTTCGATCGTACCTGTGGATGATTATGCGTCGCTCGGAGGAGCTGCGGACGATGGGATTAGTCATTCTGCGAACAATCTGCGATCAACCTGGTTGATAATCCAGGCCCAGCCTGTTGACTGGTTAATTTTCTGCATCAAGTTTTCGAGCACGAAGAAATGCAGAAATGGTTGTCACTGAGACTGAATAAAGAATTTGCTTTAATTAAAAGTCTTGGCGGGACATCAGGTAGTCTGCAATGGGCTGCTTTATTTTGCCTCCACCGTTGGAAAATGCCAGCGGGCCATTAGCTTTCATTTCAAGATCGGCAGTGGGGTCATATCCGTTTGCACTCAAGATCGTATATCGGTTTTTGTAGTTCCTTTTTTCCAATTCGCCGTGCCACAGGTGTTTCAAGGTATTGTTTGTGTGGCCAATTCTGACGTCGTGCGGGAAATGTTTTTCTTGCCATGATTGGATATGCGCTTTGTGGTGGTGTGAAAATTCACGGTTTGAAAACAGCTCATCGAGGCTTTTCGTTATCCCAGCCATCAAAACTACGTCTCCTCCGCCAACAATATTACCTTCGTAGTGCGTCCAATCGGGGTGTTGGTCGATCCTTACTGCAATAGCCATTCCGGGGTTTCCCGACAGGTTTGAAAATGAGAAGGTTGAAGTTGGCTCGCCGCTTCTAAAAAAGCAATTTGTGCGCTTTAACTCAGACGACATGGAAGCCATCGTATATATCGGCCGCTGTTTTGCCAGCTCGGGAAAAGGCATGCCTGAGTGATTAATCAGCGGCAGATAATGAACATGCGTGTAACACTGGACGATAGAGTGACTATCCAGTGCCGAGTTGGCGCTTTCAAACCAATCAGGCTCGGTGAATATGATGTCACAGTCAAGGAATACAACTCTCGAAAATCCTAGCTCTCGAGCCCTCGCACATCCGATGTTGAGCAAACGTTCTTTCTGCCAAAGGATGTCCCCTCCAGATACTTGGACAAAATAATCGGCATCTTGCTCGCAGAGATCAAATTCGCCGTTGCGAGACCACTCCACCGTCAATAACCTGATGCCGAGATGCTTGCGGAATGATTGGTAATTTGCGCGTCTTATTTTTCCGTGAAACGGGTTGAAATAACTAGTAATGCCGAGGATTTCCATTGTTTTCGTACCGAGTACTTTCAGTTTTTGAGTTGGCTGAGCGAATTAACCGGCCTCAATGTCGTGGTACCTGATTTTCTGGCATCCGCAGCACTGATTCGATCGATAGATGATCTCGAATTTAAATCTTTTTCACGCAGTTGTCAGGATTTGATTGCTTAGGCCGACGAAGTCAGCGTGTACGCGTGGTACACCCTTCAATCAAGGAGAAGAACATGGATATCAAGACAATAGCAGCTGTTGCCGCGACTCTGATTGCAAGCTCTGCCTGGTCCGGTACGAATGCTGACCGCAAATGCGGTGCCGGGACATGTGGAAAGAAGGAAAGTAGTTGCAAGAAGAACGAAAAATGTAATTCCGCCGATGGCTCCGCCGGCACAATGAAAGATGCAGCGTGCAGCAAAATAGATGCAGCGTGCAGCAAAAAGGATGCAGGGTGCAGCAAAAAGGATGCGGGGTGCAGCAAAAAGGAATCCGCGTGTAGCAAGAAGTAACATCGGGGGCAAAGCATGGCCGGACTAGGTTACCGACGCGAAATGGCAGACTGGGACATGGCAGCAGTGCAGGCCGATTTCTTTGAAGTCGTCCCCGAAAACTGGATTCGGCGTGACCGCTCACCCTTGCATCAGTTGATAGCTAAGGGCCGGTCAGTCCATCTCCATGGCGTGTCGCTCAACCTCGGCGGCTTTTCGACGATCGATCATGGTTTTCTGCGCGAGGTCAGAAATTTGATTGATGACCTCGGAGTCAGGCACTATTCCGACCATCTCGCCGCAAGTGGGGATGCGCATCAGCTGTATGACTTGTTTCCAGTCCCGTTCACCGATACCGAAGTCCGACGTGTTGCAGATCGCATTAGCCGGGTGCAGGATTTCCTGGGGTTGCGCATTGGCGTGGAAAATACGACCTGGTATACGAACATCGGCCATATGAGCGAGGCTGAATTCCTGTCATCGGTTGCCGAGCGCGCAGACTGCCATATTCTTCTCGACATCAACAATATCGTCGTCAACCATAAGAACCACGGATCCGATGACCCCGAGGCCTTTGTAGAAAAGATCGATCTTGATCGTGTCACCTACTTGCATGTGGCGGGCCATGAATTCGACGATCGGTTTGGAATATATATCGACACACATAGCCAGTCAGTGGAGATGCCTACGCGCGAATTTGCCCGGCGTATAGCGCGGCTGCAGGGTATTCCTCTGCTGCTGGAGTGGGATAACGATGTGCCGACACTGGAAGTCATCAACCAGGAATTGTCATGCCTGAGCCTTTCTACGACTATGTGAGAGGGCGATCCGATGCCGTGCCCGAAGGGTATTCGGCCTCGGGCATGCGGGTTTACCGCCATCTTGTCTGGCTGGGAGCGAGCCAGATGATTCACTCGTCGTTTCCGCAACTGCGAGAACAACTTGGAGACGATGCATGGCGCGCTCTGATAGAGGAATTCATCCGTCGATCCGAATGGAGTTCGAATTACTACGGAGATTTAAGCCATGAATTCACCAAATTTCTGGAGCATGCAAGCGCGTGATCGGTTGGCCGCATCAGGCTCGCTATTGCTGCGCCTGTGGGTTGGACAAGAGTTTTTGTCGGCTGGCCTGATCAAGCTTCAGGGGGGCGTGGTGGCACCTGCATGGTTTGTCGCGCTGGATTTCCCCTTTCCTCATCACTGGCTCGGTCCCGATGTGAACTGGTTTCTGGCTGGTATGGGCGAGACCGTGTTTGCCATTGCACTGTTCCTGGGTTTGGGAAGCCGACTCGCTGCGCTGGGTCTGCTATACGTCACTTTTATTGCTGTGTGGACGGTTCATTTCGACCTTGGGTGGCATGGATGGAATCAAATTGAAACGGAGCAGGGGCTGGGCTTCAAATTGCCACTGATGCTTGCCGTGATGTTGCTGGCGATATTGGCGCAGGGCCCGGGACGTTATTCGCTCGATGCGTGGCTATGTCGTCTGCGTGGCATGGGCAAAGCAATTCCACCGGCACGTGAGCCGGTCGCATGAGCAGCTTGCAGGATTTTTCTGATTGGGCGCTGCGGTGGCGCGCTCCAATGCTCAGGTTCGCACGATTGCATATACAGCCGGCCGAAGAAGCTGAAGATGCAGTGCAAGATGCCTTTGCCGCGCTGCTGGAGGCGAGTGAGGTGACGTTGGGGCAGGTGGATCCGAAGCTTTATTTGTTTGGCATTCTGAAAAACAAAATAACCGATCGCCTGCGGCGTAAATATCGATCCGAGACCGCTTATTCCGATGTGTTTTCGGATGATATCGATGAATTGTTGTTCAGTGAGCGAGGCCACTGGCTCAAGGACGCTGCCCCTGCACTCTGGCGCACGCCGGATGCGGCGCTTGAAAGCGATCAGTTTTTCGCTGTCGTCGATCTTTGCATGCACAGATTGCCTGCCAAGATCGCACGCGTATTCAGCATGAAGCAACTTCTCGACTGCGACACCGAGGAGGTCTGTTCGACGCTGAATTTGAGCAAGGCGGATTATTGGCAATGCATGAGCCGTGCAAGAAAAATGATACAGCTTTGCCTGAACCAGAATTGGTTCGAAGGAGCCGTTCGATGATGAAATGCAGGGAATATATTTTCAAGCTCACTTCCGGTCAGCTGGATCACGCCAACGGCTTCGAGCGTTTTCTGGCACTGCAACATCGTATGATGTGCAGTCGCTGCCGGGCATTTGCGCACAACGATGCATGCCTGAATCAGATGCTGAAGTACTACCGCGAACGAGTGCTGACTCCCGCGCCACAGCAACCGACTGAATGATGTTTTTATTTTTTCTCGCCGTAACGAACAAGATTTTCGAGCACTTCCTCTGTCAGGACAATCGGTGCATAGGTCATTACGATGCAAGCTCAGGCACTGCGGCATTGCCCGCTGACTGGAGACCCTGACGATTCGCCGGTGATGCCGTATTTCTTGGTTTTACGGAATAAAAAATAGCGGCGTAACTTGATTATTTTTATTTAAAAATCTTCGCGCGACATAAGGTAATCGGCAATGTCTTTCCCGATCTTTTCTTTACCTTGCGCAAGCAACAGTGCTCCTGACGTTTCTAAATTAAGGTCAGCCGCGGGGTCATATTCGTGTGCCGCCAGAATCAGATGTCGATCAATGTATTGTCTTTTTTCAATCTCCCCATGCCATAGATGAAATATCTCGTTATGGGCGTACCCCAATTGCATTTCATTAGGAAAATTCTCCGCTTTCCAGGCGCGAATGCTCTGGCGATGGGCGGGCGAGAACGAGCGCACTGAAAACAGATCATCGAGGTGATTGGTAGCACCGGCTATAAATATTCCGTCACCGCCTCCGACGATATTGCCCTCATAATTTTTCCAGCTGGAATGTTTTTCCAGATGAATTGCCACAGCCATGCCAGGATTCCCCGCCAAAGAGGAAACCGGAAGATTTGGGTTGTTTTTTTCCCATTTAACCGGCAAAAATTTGCCGAACTTTACCAACTCGTGAGCCAGGGAAGGTCTGGTAAACACAGGCTGAATGGCAGTCAAGACGTCGCGTGGCATGCCCGAATGGTCGACAGGCGGCAGGTAGTTTATCTGCGAATAACATTGGACCAAAGGGCGATCGTCCAGTGCCGCGATGACTTTGTCATGCCAATTTGCCTCAGGAAATACGATATCGCAATCCAGAAAAGCAACTCTTGAAGCACCTAGTTCTCTGGCCTTGCAAAGCCCGATGTTGAGTAGGCGTTCTTTTTGCCACAAAAGATCACCGCCAGATACCTGGATCAGATAGTCTGCGTCTTGCTCAGAAAGATCAAAATCTTCTTCGCGAGACCACTCAACTGTCAATAATTCGATGTCGAGGTGTTTGCGAAAAGTTTCATAATTTTTTCTTCTCTGGTCTCCGTGGAACGGATTATAGTAACTCGTTATTGCCAGCAATTCCAATTGGCCACCATTGTAAATAGTAAATAAATCTGATGGGATTTTTATCGATGCCTATCTTGCTTGATTGCCGTTCGCGATATATAAAAATTTATTCCAGTATTCCACTCTGAAAAACATCGGCCAATGGATTTTTTTATATTGGTTATTCAAATGGCTATCACTCGTAAATTTTGCATGAGCGTAAATTTTCCTCGAGACAGGCCGTGCTCGTATTTTGAGTCATTGCAATAATTTTTTGATTCCTTGGCTGGGTAGAGGATTTTGTAGTAAATTTTAAATAAATATCTGACTGGCGCATTTTTTTCTTATTGTCATCGCTTCTTGATAAATATTTAATAAAGCGCTGAAAGACATTTTTTGCTCGACTCCTCCGTCAATTTTTTCAGATTGGGATTCGACATCAAATCACCTCCTTCCATCATGGTACGTGCCAGAAAATTTGACAGAGGGCGATCTATTCGCATCGAAGTACGTGAGCAATAGCAGCTGCAATATGCATCAAGAACAAATGGGACGTCCGAAAATACTTGATTTGACGGATCTTTCCTTTGGCTTTCGATGCAGCTTGGTAAACAGCTCTTATAGAACTCGGATTTTTCTTTGGCACTTATGCTTTGACTCGAGGCGCTGGTGAAAATTGATAGAAATAATGCTGCAGCGAATATATTATTCAATTTTTATTGATGTGCGTTTTTAAAATGCTTGTGTATTTTATGGGGTAAATGAGGTGTCCCACAAAAGTAGCTATCGCTTCGATTTTACACCGAAATGGTTGTTTCTTCGCGAGAATGGCGGGCTGCTTGAATCCAACTGTAATTTTGCAGAAGCGCGCCATGGTTCATCCTTTGAATTTCATTACTGTGCGCGCTGATCATTTTGACTGCAACGTGGCTCGTATTCTGAATCGCCGCGGGAATCGCGGAGGCTGGTTGGTTTAAGTAAAAGCCACCGGAGTGACTTCACTGGCAAGTTGCCGCCAGTAGTTTGCCTCAGCTTCAGCCGGCGGAATATAACCGATCGGTTCGAGCAGCCGATTATGGTTGAACCAGTGCACCCATTGCAGGGTCGCCAGTTCAACGGATTCCCTGGTTTTCCAAGGTGCCCGACGGTGAATCAATTCGGCCTTGTCGAGCCCATTGATGGTCTCGGCCAGCGCGTTGTCGTAACTGTCGCCCCGGCTGCCCACCGACGGTTCGATGCCTGCTTCGGCCAGGCGCTCGGTGTATCGAAACGAACTGGGCGCCTCGATGATCTGGCTGTCTGAAAACTTCGACTTCTTCATGCAGAACTCTCCCTGAACGCGAAAATTCTACTTCTGATCGCCTCTATCGGCCGGGGGGATTACCTATCAAGTCGCATAGATGACGCAGGGCGGGGAGGTTCTCATCGAGCCGATACAGCGGGTCGCCGCCACCGCTGATGGTGATGAAGGACTTCGCGCACTGCCGGATGAAGGCCAAGATCGCTTCATCTGACTGCAAGCCATGGGGCAGAAGAGGAGATTGTCGCCAGTTGCAGTAGCTGCATACCTTTGAACAGGCGAAGCCTTTGGATTTCCAGTTGGTGATGATGGTGAAGTTCGGTGCTGAAGCGGTAGGCATAGATTCCCTTGAAAGTGATCGGCGAAAAAAGCCCTCAGTGGGTAGCTGTGGGCTAAAGATAATAAAAAGAGCAACAAATCAATTTAAAGAGTGTGGCGCCGTATCGACAAAACTCTGCAAAGAACCTTAACTTTTCTGGTAGATTTATATATCGATCTCAAAATTAGATCTATATCCGATTGAATTGCTGTACGTAAATCAAAGTTAATTAGTAAAAGATTTAATTCTTTAATAAAGACGAGGTAATAAAATATGAATGGGCAGCTTTTGGATTTTTCTGTGCAGAAAAGCGAAGGGCTTATTGCTGGCGCTGATGGCAAAAGGTATGAATTTTCTGCTTCTGAATGGCGCGGCGATGTGCCGCCGACTCGCGGAATGTGGGTGGATTTCGAATCTAATGGTGATGTTGCAATCGGTGTATACCGTGCACTAGGCCAAGGTTCGAGCGTCTCGCAAGGTAAAAAAACTAAGGCAGCTTTAACCCTGTGGGGAATTTTTCTTGGAGGATTTGGTGCTCACAAATTTTATATGGGTTCTTGGGGTTGGGGTATAGTTTATTTGGTTACATTCTGGCTTTATATTCCTTTCGTTGTTGCATTGATTGAATGGATTCGTTATGTATTAATGTCAGATGATGAGTTTTATGCAAAGGTCGCAGAATACGAATCAAATAAACGAGGGCCATTCAGTTTTTTTTGGTAAGAAAATATATATAATTTGAGGCCGTAATGAAGAAAAATTTATTTATTGCTTTTGTTGTTTTAATTTTTTTGGGGGGGTGTGGAGGCGATGCTGGCGAAATAAAGAAGGTGACACTCCAAAACTTAAAAGATCCTGAGTCGGCCAAATTTGGTGAGGTTAAGATAATAAACAATCGACTTGCATGCTTAACAGTAAATGCGAAGAACTCGATGGGCGGATTTTCTGGAAATCAGCAGGCATTTCTAAGGAAAGAAGGAGGTAAATGGGAGTTCTATTTTATAGAAGATTTTTCACAAGATATGTGTGAAGAGGTTTGGACGCAATTGGAAAAAAGTCACCCACCTAAAAATAAGTAGGATCCTCTACCTGAAATATGCATTAATAAAATCCCCTGCTATCTCTTTATATCGAGTGCGGTTGGTAGCTTTTGGTGCTGGGTCAGAATTCAGGAATTTCCACTAATGACCGAGGCTAATTTGGGTGCAGGGTTACGAGAATTTTAAATGAGAAGGCATGAAGAAATATTTTCTTTTTTTATTGTTTTTTGGTTGCTCGTTACAATCAACCGCTAGAGATTTTGGGTCTCTCTATGAGAGATATGGGACGTCATTTTCATGGGCAAAAAATACGACAGATACGGCTTATGTGGGAACTAGATGTTTAGCACATTATGAGCTTCTTCTCGAGTCGCTGCCGAAGAAGCATTCTCAAATGACAGATAATGAGCGAGTTCTTTCTTTGTACCTAATGGATAGCACTATAACTTTTGGTGTTGCAATGCGAGTCTCAAAAACGAAAATGGGTCTTGAAGAAGATTTAATTCTTCGGCAGTTTGAAGAAATAAAATCCTCATACAAAGGTAGAGTTTCTGCGAAAAATATAACAAGTGTTACAGATAGATTGGTTTTGGACGATTTCCGATTTTGTCGGCTTGCCGAAGGGGCTATAGTTTATTATGTTTGGTATCCAACGCACCCCAATCTTAAGCAGTACTGGATTTAACTTTCCAAAATTGATTTGACTAACTTTAAACGCTTGTTTTTGGTATTCCAGTTCAAGTTCTTTTAGACGCTGGGCATCGGAGACGCTCATGCTGCCAAATTTGCTGCATCAGAGGTACTAACTGGCATCCGAAAAGCCATGCTTTCGGCAGAGCTTGGCAATCGGCATGTCCGCCTCGGCCTCGAGTAAAAAGCCAATGATTTTTTCTTCGGTGAACCGCTTCTTCATGTCCAATCTCCTCCAGATTGGGATTGGACTCTAAATTCAACCGCTACTCAATCCCGGGGGGCGTCGTATTGTTAGGCGCTCTTAGCAATTTAACGCATACCACCTCTGCAAACAAGGGTTGCCAAGAAGTCATTTACATTAACTTCGGACTCTAAATCGCCGTCCTAATAAATAAGATGGAATGTCTGGCAATGTATTTAATTTTTAATAGCGGCATTGGGACTTATTCAAATTTATAAGTCGTTATGTAGTTGAATATTTCTTGATCAAAATTTGTTAGAAAATTTTCATCTTTGGAGATTCGTAAAGCTATTAATGCAGGGGTTGTTTTTGGCATCCTGGATCTTCCTTTAGACCAAAGCTTTTTAAATTCTTCAAAGTTAAGTCTTGGAGTTGTGTAATTAGATTTTAAGTAGTCCCTGAGTGGTTGTTCGATTTTATTGGCTTCAATTTTTTGTCTTTTCCATTCAGGGCTGGCGAGTAGTGTCGCACTGGGATGCATTATGCCATCGGTAGGTAGATTAAATTTTTGCCAAAATGACATTTTGGAAACTCGATATTCGAAATCTTTCTCCGCCATATCACGGGTGTAGCGTTGTCTAAATTGTAGTTTTTCCAGATAAACGTGTGTTATAACGGAATTAATTGCAGATTGAATATTGTCTTTTTCATTTTTTAAATATTCCTCATAGGATGCTTTGCATTGCTCAAGTGCCATTTGATTAAGTTGTGCATGAAAATTATCTAGTTTTTTTGCTCGTTCAAGAATGTCTCCAGTGGAAAAGTTTTGAACTGCATCTGCAACAAGATCAATTGCAACGTCTGTTTCACACCTAAACCATTCTTTGTTGTGGTGAAACCTTCTTAATTTTGAATGAGCAGCTTTTTCTGCCGCAGTTGGTGAAGTAACTCTTATGCTCCATTCGACGATAAAATCACTTGGAGTTCCTGTCCCGCCTAATTCTGTGGCTCTATCACTTGGTTTTCTAATCGTATATCCAATTTTTAGCAGCCCCGGCATGTCAGGGTTGGAAATTATGTATATCCAGCCAATATTTTTTGAAGATTTTGTTTCCATATAATTTTATGATTGTTGAATGTCGCTTTTCAGGATGATTGATGAATAATTAATATTTTAATATGTGAAATCTTTGATCAGATTGCACATGCTTATCGTGACCTACCCGGTGGCGTTGTTCGTAAAATTGAGAACTCTCGGATGCCGTCATCGACAACCAGATCCTGTGCGAGGTCAGCCAGCGGAAAGTCTGAGCTCAGCACCTTGCTACTAGGCAGCGCCACGTTTGCAGCACGCTGAGTCACGGCGAACGACATATCTGCTTGGCACTCCATCTATCTCACTCCTCGGTTCTCTATGTGGCGTCATGGAGGTCATCATCGGGTAGTGTCCTCTATACCCTAGGATTGTTGAGCGATTTACTCATCAATGATTTGAGTAATAGCGGTTGACTTGTAGAAGTACGAGATTCCAGAGTGCATCTTGTCGTTTGTCTTCAAATGCCCTGCATTGATTCCAACTAGCAATAGGTCACGGAAGCCCGAAAAGTCAATCCCAGCACCCGGTTTTGGCCCCTTTTGCACTGCGAATACAGGACTGCCGGACGATCCGCTGTACGAAAACGCTTCGTAGGCTACACATGCACCTTGCACTGCGTCTCCGTAGGAATAGTCGAATCGAGGATCGCTTGAAATAGTGCCTGTGCGCAGAATTGGGCGATTTGCTTTTCTATCGTGCCACTCAGGGAATCCGGGAAACGCAAGGAAATCGCAGACCATTAGTCTTTTTTGAAAATCATTTTCTGTCGCTAGAAATGAGTGCGGTATGAAGTAATCTATGCGGACGCCGTTTGCATTTAACGGAATAATTTCCGTAATGCACGCGATATCGTTATTGCTATCGCCAGAAAATTTTACGTTGGGCGCTATTGAAAAGGAGAAGTCCTTTTCCGGGATGTTGTCTCCCGGCCCACCCAGCTTTCCCGAAATCTCAATTTGACGCAGCGAGTACTTCGCGTACGAGTTGTCAGCCTTCTTGTACGTAATATCGAAAATGTGTCTATTGGATACGAGGCATAGATCGTCGTTCTTGTTCTTCACAAAGAAGCATGTACCTGTACCACTCTTTACGTTTCCGATCTCATCCATGAAGGTGGCGGATACCTTGTAGGCCGCGTATAAGAATTGGTTGGTTAAACCGTGGTACATGATCACCTCCAACAGCTAATCAACGAACCTAGCGGTCCACATATTGGTAATCGTAAAACAAGGGAATTGTGAAAGTCGCCATTGGAGCGACGGGCGTGTCCGAACTTTTGTGTAGTCGGTTGTGAAATCAGCTCTTTGATATCCCCTCTCCCGACTACATAGTAAAACGAGTGAGGGCCGCTTTCCAATCCTGATTCGGCATCGGATGGGGCAACGCGAGAATAGGTGGGGCGCTAGAAAAAATATCCGGCCGAGAGGTGAGTCGCAGGCCCGATCAATACCGAATAGCCCCGCAATGCAAAAAGCCCAACCGGTGAAGGCTGCGCTATCCCAAGCTGATCCTCTGTCGGGATTGACTAGATTACCGCTTAGTTTTTGACTTAACTCTTTCTATCGTTTCTATCGCGACGTCCGTCGCTTTGCCTGCCTTCCCTTTAACTGAGTCGTAGGTGGAGGTGGCAATGCCAGCAGTTTTTTCGAGGGCCTCTTCGGACTTCCGCTTGAATAGATCGAATGAGTCACTGACTACGTCCGTGATCTTATGGGTGATATCTCCAAGGGTTTTGCCGAATAGTGCTGCTGCCTCGCCAACATATTTTTTCAGCTCTTCAACGTTTTTTGAGCTTAGTAGCTCCTTCGTTTTGTCAATGACGAAAGACACTAGAGATTTGATCAATTCGACGCCAATTTCGAGCCCTGCGCTGAGTTTCTCGAGCAGTTCTTGGCGCTCAGCGTCGGATAGCGCACCCCATCCATAAAAGACAGCACCAACCGCTGCACAGGTCATCGCTATTGGGTTGGACAACGTGACGGCCGATGCAACCGAAGTTACTGCTGTCAACGAATTTCCGAGGAGCAGTTGACCCGCTGCGATGATCGTTACGGAAGATAGGTATCCTAGGCCAAATCCGTATTTGGCCATTTTTAAGACTTTGCCGGTTCTGGCGACAGTCACGTTCTCCGACTGCTGCATTTCTAACAAATGCTTGTCGAGGTATGCGTTGATATCGACAGCTATTCCATAAAGAGCGGAAATCGATTTCGCCATGGCGCTAAGGCCCAGAACTGCTCCTCCGAGAGGGATAGCTGTACCAATCATTACAAAACCTTTATTTCAAAGTTGAGATATGGGCACGTCAAATTTCTGCGTAAATGACTTTGCAACTCGTTTTTTGGAAAAAAATTCGTACCACCCAGTAAAACGAATCAAGACAGCCTTCCAATTTCGAATGGACCACAGTTCATTGAAATACCGACCACCGGGACCGCAGATCAGATTAACAATGTCAACCTTAGCATCTCTCAAAATTTTTTAAGAGAGTCGCCTGCTATCGAAGACTAGATTGACGCGTAAAAGTAGGTCAACATCGTCAAATGACTCTGTCCAGTGCCAATAATCTGATGTAAATGGATCAATTTTTGTGGTCGATGATCGAATCAATTGCTTGATTTCATTCTCGACCTCCCAAACATCACGCATCGTTCCTTCAAGAGTCTGAAGGATGTCAATCTTAAAATTTACATATCTACTGTACTTAAATCGTGATTCGGGCTTCTCGCGACTCGTGATTCCTATCTTGTAAATCATCTTTTTTGAAGGAACATGAAGTGCTGAAACAAGATATAGAAAACCAGGACGATTCGCGTACTCCGAATCACTTCTAACTCTTTTGTCGATATAGTCAGGTCTGTTCTCGCGAGCGCAATCAGGGCAACCATGGCCAAACATATGATTGGGAGGTGTGACAGAGAACGCACCATGCGAAGGACAAATAACTGTAATCTTTGTTTGCGAGTTTATGTATTTAGTAGCAGAGTAATCGTAACGGTTACCATGAACTTCTCGGAAACCATTTATTAAATTTCCTGACCGCTTCGCCGTTTTTTCCGCACCATTCGCAATTAGTGCGCACTTCTTACACCCAGCGCCCTGTAGATGATTGCTCGGATTCTGAGAAAAAGCTCCGTGCTCTGGACAAATAATGATTACATCATCGTCACTAGTGACGTAATCAACTGAAGAATAGTCGTAATGCTCCCCGTGGACTTCAATTGCTTTTTCGATAAATAATTGTGTATTTAATCGACGTTTTTCCCCTCTCTGAGCATTGCCACATTGCGGACAACCTTGCCCCTTAATGTGGGCTCCCGGCCTTTGAAAAAAAGAGCCATGTTCTGGGCAAAGTATCTCAACTGGGGTACCGTTGTTTACGTACCATACCGCTTGATATGAGTACTTATCACTGTGTTTTTTAGCCGCTGCATCGATAAATTTTGCTTTTCTGTCTTTGATACTTGCAGCCACATGAAGCATTTGACGGTCACGCCAGCACTCTGGACATCCAGCACCAGAAAGATGGGAGCTAGGCTCTTGGAAAAATGAGCCGTGCTTCGAGCAGACGATCTCAATTGGGATCTTTGCATTTACGTACATGACTTTGGAATAGTCATATGCGCTGTCATGAATTTTGTTAGCCGCGTCAGCGAAAGAGAATTTGTCATGCTTCTTATTCCCTGAGCACGCTTGGCAGCCCCCTTTGCCATTTGGCCGCAAATGCACAGATGGACGAACTGCGAAATCTCCATGTAACTTGCAAACCAATGTCAGTGGTGTGTTTGCATTTACATAGACACATTTCTGGTAATCAAACCTGCCAGGAAAACGGCGTTTTGAGGCCTCAACAAAGTCTTCGACTGAAAATTTAGAGGGCATGGATCGTTAAACTTTTCTAAGTTTATCGATTTTATACCCGATTTTCGAAGCTCCAAGCCTTTAGAGAAGCCTACCGACGGTATGATCCTTGCCTGAAAAATCTGAACTGACACCGTATGGGGCAGCGAGAGAATGCGGAGGGCGCTCGAAGGAATGTGAGGCTGAGAGGTGAGGACAGGCTGATCCAATACCGAACAGCCCCGAAATGCAAAAAGCCCAACCGGTGAAGGCTGGGCTTTTCTGTATTCTGGCTCCCCGACCTGGACTCGAACCAGGGACCTGCGGATTAACAGAACGGGTCACAGCCCAAATTCTTTAGATTTAAGTTTCTGATTTGCAACGGGATTTTCTCC
>JACCDS011077035.1_pt1 | contig 35314 bp, 27 predicted proteins | sample 7446441 | NCBI WGS metagenome assembly JACCDS01 (sample SAMN15323445, study PRJNA562643) | freshwater metagenome | isolation source: river surface water | place: USA:Blue River Watershed | collected 2017-08-17
CTAAATCCAATCGATTAGGAGTGCCATCTCCGTCCGTATCGCGATCAAAACAAAATGTTTTTTCTGGATTAGCAGCATTGGTTAATCTAATGTTAGAAATCAACATCGAAGATGAACCTGCTGTTACCGCTAATTTATAGTCTGAAACTGCCCCTTGGTAAGCTTGTTTTTGAACCCCATTTATTTTAACAGTCACATACCCAGTGGACGAAATATCAATACTATATTCTTCACTTCCATTTACCGCACCATGTGCGAAGCTCCATACGCCTCCATTAAAATATCCATAGGCTTGACCAAGTGCGATATTGAACTTGTATCCAACATCGTTATAATTACTTAGCGTTTGGGCATTCGCTGCAGGCAAGAGACCGAACATTGCAGTTCCATCTGTTGATAAACGATTAAATTTAAGTGATAAAGGAAGCGAAAAATTCTCAGTGGAATAAGAAGAAATCCATCCTGGGGAACTAGTAGTAATTGAATTACTTGTCTTGCTCGTAATTGCAGTACCATTGAAAGTAATATTGTCCAAATTAGCCCCATATGTATAACAGGAAACTTGTTCTTGTGTATCTAAAATGCCATCATTATCATCATCAATATCAAATACATCATTAATACCGTCTCCGTCAGTATCAGTACATCCACTAATATTCTTATTCGTAGCATATTCATAAAAATATGTGCCAGAATATAATCCCGACTCAATGGCTGTCTCTAAGGCATCAGCAAAACCGTTCGCACTATAAGTACCACTAGCAACCGCACTAGCCACATTATTTGTAGTCGAAGTAGCTGTTCCAGGTGCTGCATTCATCGTTAATAAATTGACTATATTTCCAGTAGTCAATGTGCCTTTTATACCTGATTCTTTGGCATCCGGACAAGCATCACCATCTGAATCTAAATCACGGTGATTCGGAATTCCATCGCCATCAGTATCGGTTAAACAAGTGACTGTAGGAAAAATTCCTGCGTTATAACTCGATGAATTAATATCAAAGAAAAATTCTTCAGCAGAACCTCCAAGTATATTTGCAGCACTTGATCCTACCCCAAAAATTCGGTAATATTTATAGTAGCCCGAGTTTGCACTTATAGTAAACTTGTTAGAGTTCGGTAAGGAGATTGCTCCATTTGCAACAGTATTTGTCGCATCCGCTGGAGATGCGATAGCAGATGTTAATAAATTTGTCCAAGTCGTATTATCATTTGATCCTTGAACCATTAAGCTACTTGCTGTAGAGGCGAAAATTTGCGTAGCACTTGCTTTTTGAATGTACCAAGCATCTAATTTAACTGGTTTGAAAAAGTTTACTTTATAGATTGCTTTCCCTATTTGCGACTGTGCTGTAGTTGTACTAAAAGTAATTGAAGATGGATCAGTTGTTAAATTATCTGTTAATAAACTTGAGTTAAAAATATTCGTAGTGGTGGCTAAATCAGAACTTATCAAAGCGAAGTTTGACTTGTCTTTTGTATTCCAATCCGCTATGTTAAAAAAGCAGGACGGGGATTCTATTAAGTCTAAAATTCCATCGTTATCATCATCGATATCATCTAAATCAATAATTCCATCATTATCTGAATCAGTACATTTATTATACCTTACTTGGGTAGCTAAAAAATTATAGGAAGAAGCATAATTTGTAATGGCAGAGACTAAATCAGAGGTCTCCACTAAACTAGATAAACCGTTTACACCATAAGTACCTGCTATTGTGGTAACATTAGAAGAAGTCGCACCCGATTCATACGCATCATTACAGCCATCATTGTCAGAATCAGCATCTAGTTGATCTGGAGTGCCATCTAAATCAGTATCGCGCTCCGTACAATACGCATCGTCTCGATACATACCGATCTCACGGATTTGGTAATTTGGTGCGGCAGCTCCAGTAGTTATTCCTGAATAGGCAACTTCTAATACCATTCGCTTAACCCCAACATAAGTTTTGCTAAAGGCATATTTATCAAACAAATCATTTCCTGCACCTGTCCCCCCATTCAATATAGGGTTAATGGATTGTTGTGCAATTAATTGATTGGCCTGATCGTATAATTTTATATTGGCATTCTTAATACCATCCCCCACAACACCATTATCATTCGCAATAAAGAATCCATCTGCAATCACAGGAAAATTCAAATTGATATCAATAACAATTGGATTTGCTTGGTTTGTCCAGTTAAAGTTTCCTGTAACCGATTTGGCAATATTTCCATCCGTCATATCATTTAATGCCCCTCCAGTACCCAGAATAGTCATATTTTGCGCTGATACTGATTTAAAATAAGTAGGCCCAATATAAATTGTACCTGGAGGCAAGCAGAAATTACCTTCTTCATTATCCGTAACTCCATCATTATCGTCATCTATATCAATGATATCAGGAACTAAGTCTCCATCAGTATCTAGACAAGCTTTGATATAGGCTAATTTTGCGTAGCTATAAGAATAAGTTCCAGAGTAGATTCCAGTATCTGTTCCGGTTTCTAACGTATTTAAGAAACCATTTGCCCCAAAATTTCCAGTTAATGGGACTGTAGTATTAAAAAGCGTAATAATTGCTTCTGAAGCATCGTTACAGCCATCATTATCTGAGTCTAAATCTTGGTGATTGAATAGATTATCTCCATCATCATCAACTTCACAGGCTAATGTAGGGTACTCGGAAGCATTATAACTTGGAGCCGCAAAACTTATATCTTTCAATTGCCCTGCAGAAACAATGGTTCCTGCAGTACTATAAACTCGGTAATATTTATATTTATCTGCATTCGTGGATACCGTAAATTTTGTGATATTACCAGTTTCCACCGTTGAGTTAAGTGATTTCGTTGCTAAATCAATCCAGGTAATTCCGTCGTTTGAACCGCGTAAAGTAGCTGAAGATGATGCTCCAAAAATGGTACTAGTAGAATTATAATTGAATGTGAATTCACTTAATTTTACGCTTCTTGGAAACTCAACCGTCACCACATTTTTATTTACCGCGGTCTGAGCATTTTGGAAATCTGTATATAAAATCGTCGTCCCTAATGGGTTATCGATCATATTAGTTAGTGGTCGAGAAACAGAATTAAGCGTTAAATCAGAAGTTATTTTAAGAATTCCTGTCCTATCAGTGGATCCTAAACCTATTCCAGCTACAGTATAAAAACAAGCGGGTGATTCTATGGCATCTAACACCCCATCATTATCATCATCGATATCTATTATATCATTAATATTGTCTTGGTCTAAATCAGCACAAGCCGCATAGTTTTTAGATGTGGCAAATGAATAATTATAAGTACCACTATATAAGCCACTTTCCGATGTTGTTTCTAATGCATTTGCAAAACCATTATTACCAAATGTTGCTGAAGCAGATGTTACTGTATTAACTACTGCATTGGATAAAGTAGATGTTGTTGTGCCTGAAAGAATTGTCGAGCCAATTAAATTTACGGCAGTACCAGATGTTAAAATAGTTGTCGAAACCCCTGCTTCTAATGCATCAGTGCAACCATCTCCATCCGAATCTAAATCTAAACGATTCGCAATTCCATCATTATCTGTATCGGTATCAAAGAAACAAGAAGCAAAAACAGCTAACCCACCCGTTCCAGATGTGGCAGTGCCTCCATTAATTTTGAAACTTAACTCGGAAATTCCAACTTCTGCTGCACCAGCTATATTTTTTAATTGTACAATTCCCCATGACTGTGTGCTTCCAGTATTGGCTATTGTTGTTCTAAAATAGGGTGTACCGGTTGAAAAAGGAGTGCCATAATATTTAGTAAAATTCCCGTTAAAATTACCTGTATTATTAGGCTGAGGAGACCAAATTGAATTAGTCGGCCCGTAGCTTGTCAATAAGTTGAAATCTAACCCAGAAATAATGGTACCATCTTTTAGTTTAACTGTGAAATCTCCAATGCGATCGTCTTGATAAATGGATGCAAACTGAAGTACAATATCAGATACTGGTTCATCAAAAATTAACCTATATCCATTTTCAGATTCAGTAAATGAATTCAACATCCATGCCGGAAAAGCCGCATTATATCCTAGTGCACCAGTTGTTGTTCCATTGATATTCTTGAATGTATAATTGGGTGTAGTGCTACAAAAATATGATTCAGCATTGTCTAAAATACCATCATTGTCATCATCTATATCATTTACATCATTCACCCCATCCTGATCTGAATCGAGACATGCATTTATTAATGCAGTTAATGCGTAGGCATCATAACTTGAATTATAATTGATGCTTCCCGAGGTTGCACCTTCTTTAATGTCAATCAAACCATTACTATTGGCATCATTCGTCGGACTTACAAATGAAAATTGTAAGTTGGCCGTGGTATTAGTTGTTGCACCTGACTCTAAAGCATCACTACACCCATCACCGTCTGAATCTAAATCCAAATTGTTTAATATTCCATCACCATCCGTATCGGTTGTACAAGTAGCAAGGGGGAAATTGGAGGCTTGATAGCTATTGTTGTTAATATCAAAGTAAAATTCGTTTGCCGTTCCTGATAATATATTTGCTGCTAAAATTCCATAGATGCGGTAATATTTATATTTACCTGCGCCAGTTGTCACTATAAACTTATTAGAATTTGTAATTGCTTTTCCACCATTTACAGTCGTATAAGATGCGTTAGCTGGTTGACTGAGTGCGTCCGTCAAATCAGTCCAAGAATTGTTATCATTTGAACCTTGTAATTTTAAACTCGCTGCCGTTGCTCCAAAAATTTGAGTGGCATCATACTTTTGAATATACAAAGCATCTAGCTGTGTAGGACTTGAAAATTCAACTTTAAAAATTGATTTATTTAATTGCCCTTGTGCGGTTGCGGTAACAAATTTTGTCCCAGATAAAGCCCCCTCATTATCCGTTAATTCCCCGAAATTTGTATAGCCTGCAAGCGTAGTTAAATCAGAAGTAATATTCACATACATTGATTTTTCAGAGGTGTTCCAGTCTGAAATTGACATAAAACATGACGGTGATTCAGTTGCATCCAATACCCCGTCATTATCATCATCAATATCCAATAAATCCACAATACCATCGCCGTCTGAATCCTTGCAATTTGCCAAGGTTGAACTTAAAGCAAACTGAGTATATTTAGACGCATAATTTACAAATCCACTTTCGGGTGTAGATTCTACTCCATCCGCTAAACCATTTGTACCATAAGTGCCTACTGCAATGGCATTAGCAACACTATTCGTAGTTGAAGTAATATTTCCATTTAAACCATTTTTAATGGTCCCCGTCGTTAATGACCCATTTACACCTGATTCTAAAGCATCAGGACAACTATCTCCATCGCTATCTAAATCTAATCGATTCGGAATCCCATCATTATCTGTATCTGTATCAATACAATTACGAGAGATATTTAATGTTGTCGCATTAGCAGATGTATTCGTATTATTATAATGATAAAATGTAAAGCTAGATGCGTTTTGAATGGTAAAAGCAAAGTTCCCGGCTCCTGGTTGAAGTGATCCTTCTTTCGGTCTCCATCGAATGGTAGCGGCGGAATAATTAGCTGGCACATCTACCCAAGCATTGTTTAAAAATATTTGTAATTCATAGGCTGGATCCGATAATGCAATTATGTTTCCTGTACTCGTACTAAAGTCAAAGTATTCATCAAATGTTAAATACCCTTGAATAATTCTTGTGTTATTTCTTATAATGATACTTGTTGGATAACTAAATGCTACACTATAACTGGTTCTAAGACCTACGCCCGAGTTAACTGATACACTTATATTTCCATTGGCATCACCAGAAGGACCATTTAATTGCCCACCTGTACCTACTTGAGAAGATGAATACTTAACTGTTCCACCAGCATCTATATTTCTATTAGTAAAAAGTGTAGGACTTGAAAAATCTAAAGGGATGATAACCCCCTCTTCACAATCTTTTACCCCATCATTATCATCATCTAAATCCGTCAAATCGGTAATACCATCACTATCAGAATCAACCCCTGTACAAATATTCAAATTTGCTGATAAGGCATAACTCGTATAAGTTGAAAGAAAATTAATGATTCCACTCTCCGCCACTGTTTCAATACCATCCGCTAAACCATTTGCTCCATAAGTACTTAATGCTCCTGCAATCGCCCCAGCCATATTTGTAGTCGTAGTAACTACACCTCCATTGGCTCCATTCTTCACATCACCGTTTCTTAATGTACCTGTCACTCCTCCTTCTTTCGCATCAGTACATCCATCTCCATCCGAATCTAAATCAAACTGATTTGGTAAACCATCATTATCAGTATCACAAACTTCATATAATGGATCAGCGGAAACAGAAACACTGGCATTCTGCATTGGAGAAACTATACCTGTGTTTTGGAATTGCAAATCATGACTTGTTGCGGTAGCCGTAAATGTAATAAATCGTGTTTCCCATCCACAACCTAAAGTAGGCGTATATTGATCAATTACAGTAGTACCTAACTTAACAGTTATTCTTCCTAGTGCAGTAGTTGCAGCAAATTTCGCATAGTAGACTTTTAAAATATAGGTCTTATTTACTGTTAAACCAGATATATTCGTTTTAAATGCTTCTTGTGTATTAGAATAAAAATTAACCCATGAAGTATGACCATTCGGTGCAGCTGGTGCAGTTCCTGCACAACCTCCTACCCATCCATTATAAATTGAGGAAGCCGTAGTTGCAATATCAGGTGATGAATTCGTGATGGTCCAACCTGTCGGAACTCTGAATTCTGTTATCGCAGCAGTCGTATTAGTAGCAGGTAAAAGAATGCTTGATTTACAATATTCGTCTGTATCTGGTATTCCATCATTATCGTCATCTAAGTCGATGGAGTTAATAATTCCATCACCATCGAAATCATCCGAAGCAAGCATTCCACCAATGGTTTGAGCATTCGCAAAAACACTTATAAATTGAAATATAACTACTAATAAAACAGTCTTAACGCCACAGATTCTACCTATGAAATTCTTTATCATCTAGATGGGATTTTGAAACGCACAAAAATCCCTTTTATTGTATGATTTGAGTTTAGAATAAGTTCTATTCGTACGAGAATATTCTATTAAATTACCAACATTCTAAGAATTAATTCTAAATATGTTTTTAATAATAGATTTATCTACAAATTAAAATAAATGGTGATTATTGAACCTTCTTGCTCAACACTTTCAATGTCAAGTCTAGCCATCATTAATTGAGCTATATTTCTGATAATTTGATATCCAACACCATTCCCTGTTTTATGTTTAGGAAAATGGTCAACACCATCTTCACTTTTACCAGTTAATAAATATTGAATTTTTGATGCACTCATACCCATACCTGTATCTTTTACATAAATTGAATAGACATCATGGTTTACATTAAATCCAATTTCAATCTTTCCTTGCTGAGTTGCCTTAATAGCATTAACCAATAAATTATACAACAAAACCCTCAATGAATCTGGCCAATTTTCGATAATAGTATTGGGTTCAATTTTATTAATTAATGCTACATTTTTATTTTCAATAAAAGGAAGTACGAAATCAATTAAACTAGTAACTAAAATCTGTAAATCTATACTTTGCTTCTTAGGGAGTGTTTCAATATTGTCAAACTTAACCCAGTTTAACATATTTGAAGTTAAATATTCTAATTCTTTGGTTGTATTTGCAATCTGATTTATGGAAGATTTGATTTGTTGTTCATTGTTTGAATTTGCTATATTCTTTGCCGTGATATGTAAATATTTTAATGGAGTTAAAATATCATGATTCATTATGGCAATTACATGATCTTTTGCCTGATTTCTTTTTAAGAGATACTCATTTAAATTATTCAACGATTCAGTTTTAACAGCTACTTCTCTTTCCAGATCTTTTTGTCTTCTTTGATAAATAATGGTCTTAAAACGAATATATAAAAGTACAAGTACAATTATAGATGCTAAATAAACCAAGTACATTAAGGGATGCAAAGTCCATGGATAAGCAATCACAAAAGAAAACTCGGAATTTGTCCATTTGCCTGTAATTGTATTTCTAACTCTTATTAAAATTTTATGATTGCCATAATCTATATTATTATACTTTATAATTGGACTTGACACACTCATTCTGTTCCAAGTATCATCATCCAATTTATATTCTAACATAATATTTTCTTGAGAAAGCATCCCTGAAATACCTAATTGCAATTCAATAGTTTTAGTCTTTGACGAGAAATTATTTTTAGATGAATTAATCGGTTGAATGTTACCATTAATTAAAAGCTTATCAAAAAAAACATTAGGTTGTATATTTACATTTTTAATACTATCCGGATTAAATTGTATTAATCCATCAATACCAGGAAAAGATAAATTTCCATTTCTTAATTGAATTGCACATGGCGAACAACCACCATTAAATTCTAGTTCATCAATCCCATCAGGTTTACCAAAATATCTAAATTTTATATTGCCTGGTCCTTTTTCCCAAAAATCAATTAAAGATTGTACAGGAGACATAAATAAGCCTTTATTTGAGCTTGCCCAGACTCTGTTTTTATTATCTACAATAAAACAATGCGCATAATTCAGATATTTATTTTGGTCTAAGGGTAATTTTTTAATGATATTATCTTTATACATGTATACACCACCGCCGTATGTCCCAATTAAAAAATAATCCCCAATAGAAGAGATTGTCCTAAAATTGGCATTTGTTTTATCTCTATAAAATAATTTGAAACTATTATTTTGAATATCATATTTATATAATCCATCTGTTGTTGCAACTAAAATCTCTCTTTCATTAAGCCTCTTTAAGCTATAAACAATAAAATTAAATGGTGCTTTTTTAAATCTTAAGATATATTTCCAGTTATTTGAACTGTTACTATTTAACATCTTTTTCATGATTCCAGATTCATTAAAAGAGTAGACAGCATCATTTATTTCTATGAAATTATTTCTATTGATATTGATTGTGATATTCTCAGGTTGAATATCTTTAATTCTATTTTTAACTAAATCATATTCAATAATTCCATCAGAATTGGTCATTAATAGAACACTATCTTTTGATATATATGTAGCTGTTTCAGCTGGTTTGTAAAAGATGTTTGGAGAAGACACTCTTGAATTCCCAAAAATTTGTCCAGAATTAATTTGAATGTTACCATTTTTTAATTGTAATTGTGCATAAGCAGATGTACTTATGCCATTTATGGAGTTATTGGGAAGTACCCTATTAAAATACTTAGGCCTACCTATTAACATACCTCTATTATCAGTGCCTAAATAAATGGTACTGGTCAGTTTATCAATTTGTATATATTTTATGAATTCTTGTTGAGGCAATTGATCAGTGATCAATTCTGTTGATAAAGAACCATTTTTTATAATTAGCTTAAATAAACTTGAACCTTTAATTAGATATACTTGTTCATTTGGGTGATTCTGGAAAATAGTGATTTGAGTGTATATATTCTTTGGGTTATAATTTTTTAATAGAGAAAATTGCCTTTCTGATAAATTTTCCGACCCAAGTTGATTTAAATTATATTCAAATAATTTCCCAGATAATGTGAGTAGAAAAATTCGATTATTTATTACAAATACTTGACTATTTGAAGTAAAATTAAATAATGGCTCGAATTTATTTTTATTGAATCTATAGAAAATATTACGATTGATTGTAAATATTTCATTATTTACTTTGAAATCTTTGTGTTCAATTTCAATAATATTAGTTTGATTTGATTTTACCTTTAAATTATATTTATAATTCAAATATCCGGATTGTCCCACTAACTTATCAATTGAAGAATCTATTTTTACTCTATTTCTATCTATTATAAAAACACGCTCATCAATTAATTTACCATATAATCTGCCATCATTTGCTTTGTCAAAAAATACAATCCTGCCATCTAATACTTTTGATTTTTCATTATCCCCGAAGTTTTGAAAACCATACCCATTAAATCTTAAAATCCCGGATTCTGTAGCTACCCATAAAAAACGGTTCTTTTCATCAAATTGCAATCCTTTGATGGCATTGGTAGGCAATCCATTGTCAGTATTAATTCTTTCGAAATTATATTTTAATTGAGCTTTTGAATTTGAAAAACAAACTAGTAATAGAGCAATAAAAATTGTCCTTAGAAAAAACCTAGTAGCTAATTTGATGTACATGCGCCAATTGTAATAAATGGGTAAATGAATCTGCTTTTACTTTATCAAATATATTTGATTTAATAGTAGAAACCGTATTCATTTTTAGCCCCAATAAATTGGCAATTTCCTTTGTTCTATAGCCATTCAACAAATAATGTAAGATCTCCAATTCTCTCACAGCAAGGGTAGAAAATGGATTAGTAGAATCTTCTAATTTTTTCTTTAATTGAATAGACTTGTTATGTATAAATAGCTCTAAATGATAATTGATCTCTGTTTCAGAAGCACCTTTATGCAAATAAGAATGTATATTAAACTTATTGGAGATTTTGCCATAAACTTCTTCTGGCTGCATAGAATGCATTAATATGGACATATTGGGGTATTTCTCATTTATTTTATCTAGATATTCAACCGTGTTTCCATCAGGTAAAATAATATCTAATATTAAATGAGTATATTCATTAGCAGCTAATTCTTCCATCAGTTGTATGCATGAACTTACATCAGCTACTTTTTGGACACCTAATCTATTCAAAATGGCAGTTAGGCCCATTTTCACAATGCTATGATCTTCAGCTACTAATACTTTGATGTCCATAAATTTGGATCGATTTTGTCAAATTTAAACATTAAAAGAAGAAAAATACCCCTGTCATTTGTAGAATTAATTCTAAATTTAAAAGGGCAAATGTCATTTAGACATAAATCTATTATAGAAACTATATAAAAACCATAATTTTATATCTGCTTATATTAGCTACCCCAAAACGATTGCTTGCTTATATGTTTAGTTTAAACAATATAGTAAAAGACGGTATTTTAGAAATTTGCTTCTCTAACGACGACACTGAAAGCAAAAAGTATTCCATTACGGATAGTAAAGGTAATGCTATCATGCAAGGAAAAATCACTGGTTATACTCAAAGAACTTGTTTGTATGTGGGAGATCTAAAAAAAGGGAACTATACCTTTACCCTAGGCAAGGATCATATCCAAGAATTCACCATTCAATAGTCAAAACCCATTTATTTTAATTTGATTAAATTTGATGAAAATCAGTTTAATTGAAAATTTCTATTTGCTCTGTTGGGAAAGCCAATGAATCTTATATCAAAGAAGGGGTTGAACAGTTCACCAAAAGAATTGGACACTACTACCCTATAGATTGGTCATTAATACCTCCCAGTAAACTCACCGATCCTGCACAAATAAAAAAAGCTGAAGCTGAATCTATTTTAAAAGCTTTAGCTAAAACAGATGTACTCATATTGCTAGATGAAAAAGGTAAGATGCTAGACTCACCAGGGCTGGCTAAACTAATTCAGCAAAAAGCCAATCAAAGTGCACAAAGAATAGTTTTTTTAATTGGGGGAGCATATGGAGTAGATCAAAGTATTAAAGAACGAGCAAATTTTACCTGGAGTCTTTCTGATTTAGTATTTCCTCATATGCTAGTAAGACTTATCTTGGCTGAACAAGTGTATAGAGCATGCAGTATATTGGCCAACGAAAAATACCATCACGAATAATTATTAAAATGCATATTACGCTTATTATCACCATTATCACTGTTGCCATATCTATTTTAGCTATGTACAACGAACCATTAATGGATAAAATGATTTTTAATCCCTATACAGTTCAAAGAAAAAATCAATGGTACCGTTTTATTAGTTCTGGATTTATTCATGCCGATTTTATGCATTTGGCTTTTAACATGTTTTCTTTTTACATGTTCAGTGATTATGTAGAGCAGTTCTTTAGTATGATTTTTGGTGTACAGGGTTTACCCATATATATTATACTATACTTGAGTGCATTGGTGGTATGTTTAGTACCTACCTTTTTGAAACACAAACACCAATATAATTATAACAGTTTAGGCGCCTCCGGCGCCGTATCAGCCATTGTATTCGTAGGTATTTTTTTACAACCTACTATTCAAATTGGCTTTTTCATTATACCTCCTATTATTCCTGGTTTTATTTTTGGCCCCATCTATTTAGCCATTACAGCCTATTTATCCAAGAATGGACAAGGCGGCATCAATCACAGTGCACATCTTTGGGGATCCATTTATGGCATTCTATACTTAATAATTACTGCAAAGTTCTTAGGAAATTACGACGCCGTAGGTTTGTTTATAGAGCAAGTAAGAGCCTACTTACATTTATAATATTGTCAATTTGATAATTTGCTTCGTAGTATCTGTAATGCGAAAACGATGGTCTATTCTTTGACCAACCACCCAAAGAATTCTATCTCCTGAAGCAATTACGGTTTGCTTTTCTTTTTCTGCTGGACTCAATTTAGCAGCTCCTAAGAAATGATTCAATTTCTTTTTCTTATTAATACCTAATGGATAAAAATAATCTGTGGCTTGCCAAGATCTAATTAATAAAGGCCAATCTAAAGTATCAGCATCAATACAGGCTATTTTTTTATCTGTAGGAATCTCCCCTAAAGCTGCTCTGCTTATTGCCTCTACTTGAATAGCGAAATGAGTTAATTGTAAAACACCTTCTCCATAAATCAATTGATGCTCCATATTCGTAATTAATGGAACTATTTGAATCATATTCTTGTATTTTACCAATTTATGCGTTTCACTCACCATATAAGCCCCAGTAGTAGCTGATAATAATTTATGTATTTCCCCAATTTGTTGTGATCTAAAACCCAATGATTTAATCAATCCCCAGGTATAGGTTTCATATTGGGTTACTTTTTTCCAGTGTGCAATTTCAATGCAATCAATTCCCTTATATTTTCTAAGATGCTTTTTCCAAAAAAGATTTACTGTTTCTGAAATAATTGAATCGGCTTCTTTCAAACGCTCCACTGTACTCAATACATTTTGTGTAGCATTAGTGTAGAATTGGCTTATTTGAGGTAATAGTTGATTACGAATATAGTTTCTAGTATAATCATCTTTGGCATTAGAACTATCTTCTACGAAATTCAAACCATGCTCTAATGCATAATGCTGAATTTCCGTTTTTGTAAAAGCTAATAAAGGTCTTGCTAATGGAATACTATCTTTTCTGTAAGGAGCGATACCCGTTAATCCATGAACACCGGTTCCTCTAAATAATTGCATTAAGACTGTTTCTACCTGATCGTCAGCATGGTGTGCCGTTAATAAAAATGCAGGCTGATCTAATGTTTTAATGATAGATTCAAACCAAGTATACCTAATCTCTCTTGCGGCTTCTTGAATACCCATTTTATAGGCTTCAGCATATTTAGCTGTTTCAAAAGACTGTACTAAAATGGGATAATTCAACTGTAAAGCTAATTGCCTTACAAAATGTTCATCTCTTTGACTTTCTGAACCTCTTAATTGAAAATTAACATGTGCAATGGTGCACTTTGCGCCAATACGATGCATTAAGTGTGCTAACACCACACTATCCACCCCACCACTTACAGCCAATAAAAAATGACTGCGTTTTAATCTTAACTCAGGAAACTGTTTATCCCAATAGGCCTTAAATGCTTCTAGGGTTAACATGCTTATTTTTTCTGTTCTTTAGCCCAAGCATCTTTCAATGTAACTGTTCGGTTAAATACCAAATTATTTGAAGTGCTTGCAGGGTCTCTATAAAAATAACCCTTTCTTAAAAATTGAAATCTAGCATCTGCATGATCATTCACTAAAGCAGGTTCTGCATAAGCTTCCACTGTGTTCAATGAATTTGGATTGATATAGTCTTTAAAATCGCCTTCCGCAGTATTCAAATCTTCTACATTGAATAATCTATCGTACTCTTTTAAAGTTACTTTTACTGCATGCTGCGCACTTACCCAATGCAATGTACCTTTTACATGAATGCCTGAAGTATCTGAACCAGATTTACTATTTGGGTGATATGTTACATACACAGTAGTAATATTTCCATTGGCATCTTTATCAAAACTATCACAAGTAACAATATATGCAGACTTTAATCTTACAGATAAACCTGGCCCTAATCTAAAATACTTTTTAGTTGGCTCTTCCATAAAGTCTTCTCGCTCTATCCATAATTCCTTACTAAATGGCACTGCTCTTGTTCCACCATTTTCGTCTTCAGGATTATTTTCTGAATGCAATACTTCTTCAGCTTGTTCATAATTGGTAATCACTAATTTAATAGGATTAGCCACTACCATTCTTCTTAATGCAATTTTATTCAAATGCTCTCTTACACAAAACTCTAATAAACTAAAATCAATGATATTTTCTCTTTTAGCAATGCCAATTCTATCACAGAAATCTCTGATACTCTCAGGAGTATACCCTCTTCTTCTCATTCCACTAATAGTAGGCATTCTTGGGTCATCCCAACTTTGCACATGACCTTCTTGCACTAGTTGCAATAATTTACGCTTACTCATTACCGTATAAGTCATATTCAATCTTGCAAACTCATATTGCTTAGAAGGGAAAATGCCTAATTGTTCTATACACCAATCGTATAATGCTCTATGTGGAATAAATTCAAGTGTACAAACTGAATGGGTAATATTTTCGATACTATCAGATTGTCCATGTGCAAAATCATACATTGGATAAATACACCACTTGTCTCCCGTTCTATGATGATGCGCTGTTTTAATTCTATACAACAAAGGATCACGCATATGCATATTCGGATTGGCTAAATCAATCTTTGCTCTTAATACTTTTTCGCCATCCTTATACTTACCAGCCTTCATTTCTTCAAACAATGTTCTGTTCTCTTCCACAGATCTATTTCTGTATGCGTTTCCAGTACCAGGAACTGTTGGTGTACCTTTCTGTTGTGCAATTTCTTCAGCAGTGCTATCATCAACATAAGCTAGCCCTTTGTCAATTAATTGTAATGCAAATGCATATAACTGATCAAAATAATCTGAGGCATAACATTCTTTCACCCAATTGAATCCCAACCATTGAACATCGGCTTTGATGCTTTCTACATATTCTGTTTCTTCTTTTTCTGGATTAGTATCATCAAATCTTAAATTGGTAGCACCATTAAATTTTTGTGCTAATCCAAAATTTAAACAAATACTTTTTGCATGTCCAATATGCAAATAACCATTGGGCTCTGGAGGGAATCTAGTTAAAATGCTTTTATGCTTTCCAGCAGCCAAATCGGCTGCCACAATTTCTTCAATAAAATTCAGGCTTTTTTCTTCACTCATAATACTTCTGCTATTCGGGTAAAGATACAAAATACTCCACCCTTCACCAAGACTAAGGACTAGCCTTTATAACCGTATACTTTACAAACTTCCTGTACTAACTTTTCTATCTCCCTATCTTCCCCTTTGGCTTCATAGGGTTGCTTTAAATTACTTCCAAAAACAAAGGCAACGGCCTGCCAAAAACCGGCATTAAAGCCTCCTTTATATTCTTTGATGATTTCGTAGCAATTATTCCCTGTTTCTCTATTAATCAACTTCATCAACACTTTTCCCTGATAAACAGATAAATTGGTCACTTTATCAGCAAACTCTTTTTTCAAATCTTTTTCTCTTGCTTTGATAATTTGCTTTCTGGTTCTTTCATCCTTAACATTCACCAGTTGTGCATTCACTTCATTGATTACTTTACTTGCAGATTTTGCATAAGGATAAGTCACATATACTGCATTTCTAAGCCTTGTCCATTCTCTCCAGTATTTTGCAACAATTTTAGATTGAATTGCACGAACTTCTACAGTGGGCAACCAGGATTGAGGGATGGTATCACCCTCTGGAGTTATAAAAGCCTCTACTCTTAGCGTATCCAATTGATTGGACTGCGCCTTAGATGTAAAATGCATCAAAAGCGAACCCAATAAAAAGAAACCATATAGTAAAGCCTTTTTCATATTCATTGATACCCTAAGATACAAAAGGTAACCTAAATTGCCTTGTTCTTTCTAATTCTTTGGAACATGCTCATCATAAAGCCAATGGTCATTACCACAACTCCTATCCATAAAACATTGATAAAAGGGAACTCGTATACTTTTAGGGTAATAAGATTGGTTAAGGATTTAGATTCCTTAATGCCTATTTCTAAAACCCCTTCTTCCTGGCTAACCACTTTATTAAAGCTAATCACCAAGTTTTGAGCCTTGATAGTGTCTAATTCCTGCTCCATATTCAATCCTTCCAATACAATGCCTGGTTTAGATGAATATTGTAAACCTTCTTTAGAAGTAACTTGTAAATCCAATACCAATTCATTGGTTCCTGCTGGTCTATTAGCATTTGGATTCACCAAGACCTGGTTTAATTTAATATACCCATTGCTGTAAAAAATGGAATCCCCCATCTTAATTTTTGCTGGTTTAAAAGCAACCGTATCATCTTCTGAATGATCTTGGAATGATGTGATGTAAACGAAAATATCTTTTAACCAATAATGCTTGGCATCTGGGTTCGCAGAAAATCCTTCCGCCCCTTTATTGTTCTTTAAAATATCAGGATATAAAAAGAATTGTTCATTGGTTTTTTTATCTGTGAATTTTAATTCGAAAAATCTTTTATCTAAATTATCTAAAGTATCTCTGGTATATTCTACCATATACTTACCCATATCGGTATTAATCCCTTCGAACAGCGTAATGTTTTCTCTAGGATTACCAACAGGACTTTTACGCATGTCGGCTGATTCTTGTAAAACATTAATACCTGTTGTATTGAAACTGATTACGGTTTTATTGGAAGCAGATAAAAATATTCCTAATAATACCAAGCCAAAGCCAATATGACCAACACTTGCTCCAGCAGATTTTAATTTGCCTTTTAATACACCTAACCAATAATGAAAATTAGCCACCACGGTATACACTGAAGCTAAAATGCCTACATATAAAGCTCCAACAAATCCTGGACCTTTTTGTGTATAAGCTACTCCAACAAAAACAAATAACACTGCACTAATTGCTATGGTTACAATACTTGGTAGTAATAATAGTTTTTTGATTTGATCTGATGGTGTATGCTTGAATCTTAAATACTGACCAAAAGCGGATAAAATTCCAATAATGATAGCTACAAAAACCTGCACTTGATTATGTGCAAATTCCGGATCTTCAGGAGGTGCAATCTTTGTACCAAATATTTTATTGAAAACAGGAATAGAAGTAATCGCAATAATGACAACAGCAGATAAAACCAAAACCAATGATCCAACTAACATCCAAAACTCTCTACTAGAAATATCATCTTCTTTGCTGGGCTCAACCATAAAACGGTAACGAACAAAATACAATACAAAGAAAGGAATCACGAATATTAATAAGAACACTAATAATTGAGCATTCATTCCTAAATCGGTGAATGCATGTACTGAAGTATCTCCCAATATGCCGCTTCTAGTTAAAAAAGTAGAATAAATAATTAGTAGGAAACTCAATCCCATAAACAAGTAGGAAGCTTTAACACTCGAACCTGTTTTTCTAAAGATCATAGTAGTATGTATACCTGCCACTAAAACCAACCATGGAACCAAAGATGCATTCTCTACTGGATCCCATGCCCAATATCCACCAAAGTTTAAACTTTCGTAAGCCCATGCAGCACCCATCATAATACCTAATCCTAAAACACCTGCACTAAAATTGGCCCATGATAAAACATGGTTCATCCAATTATTATCTTTCTTCAATAAACCAGCTACTGCAAAAGCAAATGGAATGGTAGTAGATGCAAAGCCCAAGAATAAAACCGGCGGATGTATCACCATCCAGTAGTTTTGAAGTGTTGTATTTAATCCAGTACCATCTTTGATAAATTGTAAATAATCTGGTCTAGATAAAATAGGCCAGTTCATTTCTTCTCTCAATAAAATAAAGGGACTTGATCCAATTTTTGCTCCAAAAAAATATACCCCAATCACCATTGAAGCCAATAAGAATTGAACAAAGCTTAAAGACATCATTACACCATTAGGTCTCCACTTTACTTTAAACATAATGATCGTACCCAATACGCAATGCCAGAAGCTCCATAACAAAAAGCTTCCTTCCTGTCCTTCCCAAAAACAACTTAATAAGTATTCAAATGGAAGGTTTTTATCACTATGTGAATAAGCATACTTGTATTCAAATAAATGATTGGAAATTACATAAGTCAAAATAACAAAACTCGCTATGACTGTCAACACTTCAATACCAAATGCAATCTTTGCTAATTTATTCCAAGATTGTTCCTCTTCAATATTGTTTGAATAAAAAGCTTTTGCAAAAGCAAAACTTGCTACTAAAGATGCTACTAAAGAAAGTAGCGTGAAGAAATAACCAAATTGGCCTGGTAATAAATGTTCGCCAATATATTGTAAGGTTGCTGGATTGGTTGCAGTATTCATGAACTTAGTTTAATTAGATAAGGTTTCAGGTTGTTCTTTCATCGCATTTGGATTGTCCTTGTATTTAGAAGGACATTTCATCACAATGGTTGAACATTCAAAAACATCTCCTTGAACCTTGCCTTTTAAAACCAATCTTTCAGATTTTTCCATATCTGTTGGCATGGTATTATGATATACTACGCTAATCTTTCCACCCAAACTATCTTGTACATTAAATTTTAAATAATTAGGGTCTTTAACTGGATCATACTGTACTGGTACTGTTTTATCCATTTTCACAATCAGGTTCACAAATTTGCCCTCTTTTTGTTTAGCAGAACTCACTGTTTCGTAGCTACTCAAATCACCCGTATAGCTTATTAATACTACAATTGCAGCAGCAATTAATACCAATAAAATAATATGTGTTTTCTTCATAACGCAAAGTTAACCAAATGGCCTTAAATTGCACCAATATTTACTCAATTCGTAATTAACCACTTATGCGTGTTTTTGACTATATCATAGTATGTAAAAGCCCCGATTTTAAGAATGTTGACAGAATGAGCCAGTTTATGCTCTTTGTTTCAACAATCAGCTTTATTTACTCCATTATTAAGGGCATCTACCCTCACCCTGCTTTATTAATTGCCATTAGTGCAAGTGTAGTGAGTTGGTGGATTTTTTGTATTTATCAACGCAAAAGAGGCGTTTTACCTTATTATAGATTGGGATTATTGTTTGCTTCTTGGGGATGGTATTTGCAACCTAATGGATTAATCATTGCAGGGGTATTTTTAATAGCTGCTTTATTTGAAAGACAGGTTAAATTTCCTTCAGAAATTGCTTTTGATGAAGCGGGTGTGGTAATGAACACTTTCCCTAAAAAATACATTCCATGGTCTGAGTTACAAAATGTGCTCATTAAAGACAATGTGTTAACAATTGATTTTAAAAACAACAAACTCATTCAGAAAGACATTAATGAACCAGTAACAGCATCTATTGAAGCTGAATTCAATGGTTTTTGTTCAGAACAATTGTCAAAATAGTACCTTTACTTATGTCATTACAAGAATCTCCATACATTTTATATTCCGACGGCGAGGGCAATATTTTTGAAGATACCACCTTATATGTAGCAGGTAGAGCCGGTTGGGATGCTTATCCCGTTCCAGTAGAAGATTGGATTGAATTACCCAATGGTGGTAATTTATATGAATTACCTGGCAGAAGAGGCATTGGAATAGATGTTGAAACAGGCGAAATGCGCATCTGTGAAAAAGGTTGGGCAGTAGCTGCTTTTATCCCACCAGCACATACAGGTTTATATGTTGCAGCTTATGAAACATCTGAAGACGCTCCAACCTTACCATTATTCTGTTATACTGCTGTAGGCTGGTTAGATGGCAAAAACTATGTACCTGCAGTAAGAATTGAACAAGATATTAGACAGGATTGTGAAGGATATGATCAGGAAATCATTGACGCAGGCACTGAGAATTTATTGAAGGCTTTTAATCAAAATAGATTGGTAAAGCATTTGATGGATAATTGTTGTCAAACCTATGATTGTCCTGCTGCAAGAAATTTTGCTATGGGAAGATGGGAATGTCCTATTCCTATTTCACCTGCATGTAATGCCAATTGTATTGGATGTATCTCATTCCAACCTCAGGAAGAAGAAATTATTTCTACGCAAGATAGATTAACCTTTAAGCCAACTGCGGCGGAAGTGGTGGAATACACAGTTCCTCATTTAATGAATGCCCCTTTCCCTATTGTAAGTTTTGGACAAGGATGCGAAGGAGAACCTTTATTAATGTGGGAGACTATTAAAGATGCGATCATTGAAATAAGAAAACATACCGATAAAGGAAGTATCAATATCAATACCAATGGATCTAATCCCAAAGCTGTTGCAATTTTAGCAGAAGCAGGATTAGATAGTATTAGAGTAAGTTTAAACTCTGCTAGAGAAAATATTTACACTGCTTATTATAGACCTAACAATTATCAATTTAGTGACATCATTGAAAGTTTAAAAGTGATGAATGCAGCAGGTAAATGGACAAGTATCAATTATTTTGTATTCCCAGGCATGACGGATTGTGAAGAAGAATACGAAGCATTAAGAAAATTGATCAAAGAAACTGGATTGAAAATGATTCAGTGGAGAAATTTCAATATTGACCCAGACTGGTATTTAGGAAAAATCAATGTAATTGAAACCGATGAATTAATGGGTATCAAACAAATGATGGAATTAATTAGAGAAGAATTCCCTGATTTAAAATTTGGTTATTACAATCCTCCGATGGAAAGAATCAAGGGTGATTTTAATCAAAACTTTGCACACCATTGAGAAAGCAAAATCAATTAGGCGCTTTATTAGCTATAACTAGCACTATTATTTGGTCTGGCAATTTCATTGTATCCAGATATGCTATTCACTTAGCTGGCCCTATTAGCCTAGCATTTTTTAGATGGACAATTGCAAGCCTTACCATGTTACCTTTTGCATATGTTGCCATTAAAAACGAGTGGCCCATTTTTAAGCAGAATAAATTATACTTTTTCTTAATGGGCCTGATTGGCATTGCAGTATACAACACTTTAATATATACTTCGGGGCATTATACCACTGCAATTAATATGGCTTTGTTTGGATCTACTGTACATCCTGTGGTTTCTGCCTTATTGGGAGCGGCATTGATCAATGAAAGACTACATTGGAAAAATATTACAGGAATGGCTCTTTGTATTTTTGGTACTATTTATTTACTGACCAAAGGAGACCTTGTGAATATTATTCATTTTAAAATTGGTGCTGGTGATTTATTGATGATTTTAGCTGGCTGTTGTTTTGGGACATACAATGTATTTGTAAGAAAAAAACCAAGCGGGATCTCCAATACTTCTTTTCTATTTTGCATTTTTAGTTTAGGTGCTTTATTCTTATTTCCTGCTGCATTGGTTGAAATGAAATACAGTCAACCGGTGGTTTATAATACACAGTTGCTTTGGATTGTATTGTATATAGGTATTGGAAATTCAACCATATCTTATTTAATATGGAATATGGCAATTCAAAAAATTGGCCCAGGCAAAGCGGCTCTTTTTGCAACGCTCGCGCCATTATTAAGTTCTTACGAAGCGGTCATATTCTTGGGTGAAACTTTTAATAAAGCACAAATTACAAGTGGTTTGATTATTATTGTTGGAATATTAATCAATACATGGCCAACCAGTAATAAAACCATTGTAGACCAAACTCCTTCCAAATAAATGAGTTCCACTATCCTACTTCTTTGTGCCATAGCATTTTTAGCAGGTTTTGTAGATGCTATTGTGGGTGGCGGTGGATTAATTCAAACACCGGCTGGTTTAATTATGTTCCCCAACGAACCAGTAGCAAGAGTCATTGGATCATTAAAAATTCCCAGTTTTACCGGCACTTTATTTGCAGCAAGACAATATTTAAAAAAAGCACCTATACCAGCTGCAAGACTTTTACTTTTCACAAGTATTGCTTTTGCTGCAGCATTTACAGGTTCTTATTGTTTGACTTTGGTAAGCAACCAATTCATGAAGCCCATTATTTTTTTTGTATTAGTGGCGATTGCTATTTACACCTACACTAAAAAAGATTTGGGCCTATCTTCCATTGTGAAGGAAACAAGTTTTCCATGGTATAAAGGGGCTGCCATTTGTTTATTGATAGGATTTTATGATGGCTTTATTGGACCTGGTGCAGGAAGTTTATTAGTGCTTGCATTTATAAGCTGGTTAGGATTCGATTTTTTACAAGCCAATTCACATGCCAAAGTGGTAAATTTGGCCACTAATCTGGGCTCTATTGTGTTATTTATGTTAAAAGGATCTATTCTTTGGAGCATTGCCCTTCCTATGGCTATCTGTAATGCAGTGGGTGGATTTCTAGGTTCAAAGATGGCTATTCAAAAGGGCAATAAATTTATAAGAACATTTTTCTTAATTGTGATCATTGCCACTTTATGTAGATTGGGTTATGATGTATTTTTACATTAATTTTAAGCCATGCAACTCAGCTTTGAACAATCTAAAAATATTAAAGCAGCTATCTACACCATTATCATTTGTGTAGGATTGGCTTCTTTATTTATTGTTCTTCAATGGCAACAAGCAGCTCCAACCATTACTCCTCCAGAACCTCAATTCATGGAAGTGAATTTAGGGAATAGCGAAACGGGTGAAGGAACTATTCCTCCTTTAAGTAAGGATGCCCCAGCGCCTGAAGTGGGTTCCAATAAATTTTCTAAAGCAAGTGCAAACAATCAATCCATTAAAGTAAATAATGGTGCGAGTAATGAGAACGACGAAGCATTAGCATCTGGAAAAAATAAAAATATCAAAGCCACTCCTTTACCTACTAATGCAAAACCAAAAGCAGTAATGGGAAAATATGCTGGTGGTAATGGCAAAGGTGGAAACAATCAAGATAGTTATAACAATGTCAAAGATCAAGGCATTGCTGGAGGTAAAGGAGATCAGGGTGTTGCCAATGGAAGTATCAATGGTAATACTTATACTGGTACTGGTGGACCATTTGTAACTAAAGGAGACAGAAAAATTACCAAAGCCTATTCATTTAACGGAGATGTAGAACCTGCAACCATTTATGCAGAGATTGAAGTAAGCCCTAATGGCCAAGGCAGATTTATACAAATTGCCAGAGGTTCTTCTTCAAATGATGCAAAATATAAAAGAGCCATTGTTGAATATTTAACTAAGATTAATTTTAACACAAGCGATCATAGCTCTACTGTTACTGTAAAGTTCAAATTTGAAGTGAACAATTAATCCAATATGTCCACTTATCAAGCAACCTTAGATTATTTATATGCTAAACTACCTATGTACAATAGGATTGGTGCTGCAGCTATTAAAAATAACTTAGACAATACCTTAGCTATTTGTGCTTACTTAGGTAATCCAGAAAAAAAATTTCCTTGTATACATATTGCTGGCACTAATGGTAAAGGTTCATCCAGTCATATGTTGGCTAGTATTTTTCAAGCTGCTGGATATAAAACAGGCTTATACACTTCCCCCCACTTATACGATTTTAGAGAAAGAATAAAAGTGAATGGTCAAATGTGCCCTGAAACATTTGTTACCAGTTTTACCAATCAAGTAAAACCTATTATTGAAAAAATTGAGCCAAGCTTTTTTGAAATTACCGTGGGCATGGCATTTGAATATTTTGCTCAAGAAAACTGTGATATTGCCATTATCGAAACTGGCCTAGGGGGCAGATTAGATAGCACCAATGTAATTGAACCTATTTTAAGCTTAATCACCAATATTGGCTGGGATCATATGGCTTTATTGGGAAATACCTTATCAGCCATCGCTGGAGAAAAAGCTGGCATTATCAAAGCAAATACTCCAGTAGTGATTAGTGAGGTGATCCCTGAAACAAAAATAGTTTTTGAGGAAGTAGCCAATTCAAATAAAGCTCCTATCTATTTTGCTGAAGATTTTTTACAATTCAAATCTTTCACCAATCATTGGACTACTGCCACATTTGAATACAATCAAATCACAGTGAGTTGTGATCTACCTGGAAAGTATCAGTATAAAAATATTAGAGGGGTATTACAATGCGTGCATTTGTTAAAAGGCATGGGATGGAAATTGGAGGATGCTATTATTTCAAAAGCTTTACAACAAATTAAATTAACTACTGGCTTAATGGGTAGATGGGAATGCATTCAAGAAAGTCCCAAAATGTTTTTAGATGTAGCGCATAATGAACATGGCATGCATGCATTATTAGATCAATTAGCCACATTATCCTATAAGCAATTACATATTATCACGGGCATGGTGAAAGACAAAGATGTGGATGCCGTATTAGGATTACTACCTAAAGATGCCATCTTTTATTTCTCTAACGCACATATTCCAAGAGCGATGCCTGCAAGCGAAGTGGCTGAAAAAGCATTAAAAATTGGCATACAAGGGACAATTCATGAAAATGTAAATGATGCTATAGCTGCAGCCAATAAAAATGCCCATCCAGATGATTTAATCATTGTAATGGGCAGTATTTTCTTAGTAGCTGAAGTTAATCGAAATTCATAGTTGAGTCTCCCGTAGTGGACTCCACTACCAACCTTTCTCTTCTCTCAATGTAGTAATATGTGCAACATGATGTTTACCATGCCAAGCATATACAGCAAACAAATCCCATAAACTTACTTCTGCATTTCTACCTGAATGGAAAATCTTTCTTTGCCATTGTTCTTCCGTTAAGCTATCCAATAAATTGGCCCATCTTTCATGCAATGCAAATAATAAAGTAATTGAATAATTAATAGGTGTATCTAAAGCATCCGCCATTGATACCCAAGCATTTTCATCATATGCTTTAATCGTTGGGACATCTTCTGTTAAACCATGTTTAAATCTTGCAAAAGCATTCATATGGCTGTCTGCAATATGGTGCACTAGTTGTTGTACTTTCCAACCTCCTTCTCTATAGGGCGTTTGTATTTGAGCAGCATCTAAATTTTGAATAGCCATTTCCAAATCTTTTGGCAAATGACGCAAATCATTTATCCATTTGTTTTTTTGTGTTTCAGAATATGGGGCGGTTTCATACTTGCCAATCGGATATCTAGGATCTTTTGTCATAGTTTATTTTTTATTCTTCTCTTAATGCTTTTCCTGTTTTATGAATGAATACATCTTCTAAATTAGCCATCTTCACTTCTTTGGCTTTTTCAAATCCAGAAGCCACTAATTCATCTATTAATTCATTTGGAGTATTGATGGCAATAATCTCACCGCTATCAATAATGGCTACTCTATCACATAATACTTCAGCTTCATCCATATAATGTGTAGTTATAATTACCGTTGTGCCTTGTTCTCTGATTTCTTTAATTAAATCCCATAAATTTCTTCTTGCTTGTGGATCCAAACCTGTGGTAGGTTCGTCTAAGAAAATAATTTTAGGTTGATTGATTAAAGTAGTGGCAATGGAAAATCTTTGTTTTTGTCCACCACTTAATTCTTTGAATTTAGATTTTGCCTTATCCACCAAATTCACTTTCTCCAATAAAGCAAGTGGCTCGATATGGGTTTGATATAATCCTACAAACAATTCAATCAGCTCTACCAAGTTCAAATTGGGATAAAAACCTGCAGATTGTAATTGTACTCCGATGATTTTTTTAATAGACTCTGGATGGGTATCTAAATTCATTCCATCCACGGTAATAGCACCAGATGTTTTCTCTCTAAGGGTTTCTATAATTTCTAAAGTAGTGGACTTCCCTGCTCCATTGGGCCCCAACAATCCAAATATCTCTCCTTGATATACTTCAAAGCTAATATCCTTTACTGCTTTAAAATCTCCATAGTTTTTCACTAAATGCTGAACCGATATAATGGGTGTTTTTGACATAGACTTGGATAAGTTCAAACAAATTTAAAGCATTGTGCCTTATCTTTGTTAAAAGCTCATTTAATTTATAAACAGTATCCAATGAAGGTAGGAATATTAGGTGGTGGACAATTGGGAAGAATGCTATTACAGGCAGCAGCTAACTATGATGTTCAAACCTATGTTTTAGAAAAAGATGTGAATTGCCCTGCAGCACATTTATGCCATCATTTTATCCAAGGGGATATTCAAGATTTTGATACAGTTTATCAATTTGGCAAACAACTAGATGCATTAACCATCGAAATTGAAGCGGTGAATGTGGATGCATTAGAACAATTAGAAAAAGAAGGGGTAAAAGTTTACCCTACTCCATCAGCTATTAGAATTATCAAGAATAAAATTTTGCAGAAGCAATTTTATGCAGATCAAGAAATTCCTACTTCTGCTTTTCATATCACCCAACATCAATCAGACCTATTAAATCATATTAGTTTTTTACCTGCTGTACATAAATTGGGTGAAGGTGGTTATGATGGCAAGGGTGTTCAGGTAATTAATAGTGAATCAGAAATTGAATTAGGATTTAATGCCCCTTCAGTTTTAGAGAAAAAAGTGAGCATTGCAAAAGAGATCGCTTTAATAGTGGCAATGAATGCAAAAGGTGAAACAGTGATTTATCCTCCAGCGGAAATGATTTTTGATCCAGTATATAATTTATTGGATTATCAAATTAGCCCTGCTAAATTGGAAGAGAAGCAATTATGGAAAGCACAGGCCATTGCAAGAAAAGTAGTGACTGGTTTAAAAAGCCCTGGTTTATTTGCAGTGGAATTATTTATAGATCGCGAAGGAGATGTTTGGGTAAACGAAACCGCTCCTAGGGTTCATAATAGCGGACACCATACTATTGAAGCCAATTACAGCAGCCAATACGATATGCTTTGGAGAATCTTATTAAACCTTCCTTTAGGAAATCCGAATGAAATCTTACCTTCTGCGATTGTTAATTTAATTGGTGCTGAAGGTTATAGCGGAGCAGTGATTTATGAAGGTTTGGAAGAAGTATTAAAGATGGAAAATGTTTTTGTACATCTTTATGGAAAAACGGAAACCAAGCCAGGAAGAAAAATGGGACATGTTACCATTATTAGTAAAGACTACTTGGATCTAACACACAAAGCCAATAAGATTAAACATACATTAAAAGTAATTGCCTAGTTAGTACTCATTACTTTCATTGAAGCTGGAATTACTTTCTTCTTTTGTTGTAAATTCTTGGTGTATCCTATACCGATGATACTTTTTACCTGCAAGCCAGGAGATTTTTTAAGCGGTCCAAAAATTCGAATCTTATCATCATAGATTAAATCTAAATTATAAGTAGCAGATAAATTCTTCAGGATTTTAAAAGTGAACATATTGGTCATGTACAAATTAATATTCTCGGGCTTATTGTAATAGTTAGAGAAAAAATCTGCACGACCTCTATAAGTCACATTAGGTGCAATAGTATTATTATAGTTGATAGTAATAAACAAACCTGTTTCTCTATTCACTTTTTGCCCTGGCTCCACACCATATTTACCCAATGCTGAAAGCTTTTCATTTAATACCAATGTAGTTCTTGAGGTAACAGGAGAAAAGAAGATGGATAATTTGTTATCTGGTTTATAATCCAAACCTGCTGATAAGATAATATAGGCTGGAGATAAAAAACTAGAAGTAAATATGGGTGTTGCGCCAAAACTATAACCATCAAAAAATTGAGAACGGAAATTGAATAATCCTGAAACATACCAAACTCCTGTTGTATCAATCTTATAGCCATACTTACTTAAATAATCTAAACGGTCATCATTCTTTCTTCCTCCTAAAGAAGTAGACTGCACGAAACCCAAATTCACATCTAAATTATTGTCCCATCCGTGTCTGTCTTTTTTAAAAAAAGTATAGTAATTAAAAAAACTATTGATGGCCATATTGAAATTATCACCACCGGCTGCCCAATTACTCAATGAGCTTTGAGATAGGTTAAAATTATACATACCTCCCTGTTTCCAGTTCCAATTGGATGTATCTGCATCCTTTTTGATATTTCTGGAGGTTTCAGACCTCAATTTTAGTAAGGTTAGATCTTGGGCAAATAAGCTATTAAAACCAAAAATCAACAGCACCAACAAGGGGGATCTACGCATCATTGCTATTTTTTACAAAGATATTCTAGAAAGCGCTTAATTAAAGCTGACAAGTTGACATATTATTGAAATTTGCGTTAAATTTGCAGCTCAAACAGCATATCGAATGGAACTATACGCTACTGGAGCAAGAGAACATGATGAAAAAAGACAAGGCGAAGCATTTATGTCTGATAAAAAGGATCGACATTTTGATCAATTTTTCTATGTAGAAAGCTATGGTTGTGCGATGAATTTTGCCGACAGCGAAGTGGTAGCATCTATTTTAGAAGAGAACGGATATGGAAGTACCAGAGATGTAGAAGCCGCGGATTTAATCTTAGTGAATACTTGTTCTGTGAGAGAAAAGGCAGAACAAACTGTTCGTAAACGCCTTACCGAGTTTAAGAAATTGAAGCATGCTAAACCTGGATTACTGGTAGGTATTTTAGGTTGTATGGCTGAAAGATTAAAGTCAAAATTATTAGAAGAAGAAAGACTGGTTGATATTGTGGTAGGTCCTGACGCTTATAGAACCCTACCCGATTTAATCAAAGAAGCAGGCACGGGACAAAAAGCGGTGAATGTAATTTTAAGTAGAGAAGAAACTTATGGAGATATTGCCCCAGTAAGATTGGGTGGAAATGGAATTTGTGGATTTGTTTCTATTATGCGTGGTTGTAATAATATGTGTAGTTTCTGCGTGGTGCCGTTTACAAGAGGTCGCGAGAGAAGTAGAGATGCATATAGTATTGTTGCAGAAGCAAGAGATTTATTTGAAATGGGTTACAAAGAAGTTACCTTACTTGGACAAAATGTAGATAGTTACTATTGGAACAATCCTGAAACCAATGAGTCAGTAACTTTTGCTGCTTTACTAGAAGCAGTGGCTGCAATCCATACAAATCTAAGAGTGACATTTAGTACTTCACACCCAAAAGATATTACTGACGAAGTATTGTTCACCATGGCGAAGTACCATAATATTTGTAATTACATTCATCTTCCTGTACAAAGTGGAAGTTCTAGAATGTTGCAATTAATGAACCGTACTTATACCAGAGAATGGTATTTAGCGAAAGTGGCCCGCATAAGAGAGATCATGCCAGATTGCGGAATTTCATCAGATATCATTGCAGGATTTTGTACCGAAACAGAAGAAGATCATCAAGAAACATTGAGCTTGATGGAAATTGCTCAATACGATTTAAGTTATATGTATTTCTATTCTGAAAGACCAGGCACATTGGCTGCAAAAAGATATGAAGACGATATTCCAGAAGAAGTGAAGAAAAGAAGGTTACAAGAAATTGTTGACAAACAATGGATCTTATCTAACGAGAGTAATAAAAGAGATGTAGGAAAAACTTTTGAAGTGTTGATTGAAGGTGATAGTAAAAAAAGTGATCAAGATTGGATGGGAAGAAATAGTCAAGGTAAAGTGGTCGTGTTTCCTAAAGAGCAGAACAACTTACAAAAAGGTGATTATGCAATGGTGACGGTAACTCATTTTACAAAAGGAACTTTAATTGGTGCCATTAAAAAATAAAATTTATGGATTTACAAGCATTAAAAAATAGATTTAGTATTATCGGTAATACGCCTTCACTAAACCATGCTTTAAATACAGCAGAACAAGTGGCTGCAACAGATTTAACGGTATTGATTGTAGGAGAATCTGGTGTGGGTAAAGAAGTATTTTCTCAAATTATTCATAGTCTTTCTGCAAGAAAACATAATCCCTTTATTGCAGTAAACTGTGGCGCTATTCCAGAAGGCACTATTGATTCTGAATTATTTGGTCATGAGAAAGGTTCTTTTACTGGCGCAGTAGATAGTAGAAAAGGATATTTTGAAACAGTGAATGGTGGAACCATTTTCTTAGATGAAATTGGCGAAATGCCATTGGGCACTCAAGCAAGATTATTGCGTGTATTAGAAACGGGTGAGTTTATCAGAGTAGGTTCTTCCAAAGTGCAAAAAACTGATGTAAGAGTAATTGCTGCAACCAATAGAGAATTACTAGAGTTCACACAAAAAGGCAAGTTTAGAGAAGATTTATATTATAGATTGAACACGGTGCCAATTCGTGTTCCAAGTTTAAGAGATAGAAAAGAAGATATTCCTTTATTGTTTAGAAAGTTTGTGGTGGACTTTGCAGAGAAATATAAAACAAAGCCAATTTTTTTAGACGAAGCTGCAAGAAATTTATTGACTACTTATTCTTGGCCGGGCAATGTGCGTGAATTAAAAAATATGGCAGAGCAAATTTCTGTATTAAGCAAGTCTGAACATATTGATGCAGATGCACTCGCTACATTTTTACCTAAACCACAGGATCAAAACAGATCCTTAATCACTGGCGCAACCCCTGTGGGTGAATTTGCTAATGAAAGAGAAATCTTGTACAAGCTATTCTTTGACATGAAAAAAGATGTGAACGAATTAAAGAAAATGTTTTTCGAGATCTTGCAGAACCCAAGCATTGCGCAACAAGGTCATAACTTTTCAAGAGAAGCTATATTAAATGATTTAAAAGAAGATTTAGTTCCTGCCACTATTCAAAACAATAATTTACCAGCGCCTGTTCCAGTCATCCAAAATCAGCCTGTTATTATTGATAATGAAATGCCTGCCCATTATGAAATTGACGAATCTTTAAACATTATGGATAAAGAAAAAGAGTTAATTTTAAAAGCCTTAAAGAAGCATAAGGGAAGAAGAAAAGATGCTTCTACAGATTTAGGTATTAGTGAAAGAACCTTGTACAGAAAAATTAAAGAATACGACATTGAAGAATAAATTAAACATTATTGGATTCAACTTACTACTTGTAGCAAGTACCCTATTCTCGGGATGTGGTATTTATAGCTTCAAGGACGCAGTTATTCCAGATAATGTAAAGACTATTAAAATTGGATTTATCGAAAATAAAGCGAGGTATGTAAATCCTCAGTTGGCTCCTTTATTGACGGATAAATTGCAACAAAAAATTATTGGTCAAACAAAATTGATCAGAACCAATAGTGATGATGCGCATTATCAGATTTATGCTACCATTACCAATTATGATCCCACTCAAACAGTGGGTGTTTCTGAAAGACAAGCAAGTGCCAATCGTTTAACGGTAACAGTCCATGTGGTTTTAAAGAAAACATTGGATAATAAAGAACAAGAATTTGATGTAAGTAGAAACTTTGATTTTTCTGCTAATTTGAGTTTAAGTCAGGCCGAAGCACAATTAATGGAGGATATTGTTCGTAATATAACTGACGATATTTTTAATCAAATTTTTTCAAACTGGTAGTGAATATGAAGGAAGAAGCATTACAAACCTTGCTGGCTCAGTGGACAGGATCAACAGAATTTGAATCGGTTGAAACCAGTGTATTCGAAAAATTAAATCAGGACTATCCTTTTAGCCCAAGCACGCATTTGTTATTGGCTAAAAAATATCAAATCGAAGGCTCCCCTCTTTTTGATGAGCAATTACAAAAGACCACTAACTATTTTCCCTCTGCCTTGCATGTAAATCAATGGATGCATACAAAGACTTCCAACAATACCCAGCAAGCCCCTGAGAAATTAACCAACCTTATCTCTGAGCAATTAGCCCAGTTTCAAGAACCCGTTAAGGAAGAAAAATTAAGTTTTGAGCACGAAGAGCATCCTACCCTTCAAAAAGACTATTTTGCTGCCCAGGGCATCGATATAGACCTAAGCAGGGTTCCTCAGGATAAATTCACCAAGCAGTTAAGAAGCTTCACAGCATGGCTAAAAGTGCTAAAACATGCCGATTTAGAGCAAAATACCCCTGAAATAGTAGAAGAACAAGAGAAACTGATCTCCGCTATCGCCGAAAAAGCCAATAAAGCAGAGGATGTAATTACAGAGTCTATGGCCGAAATCTGGGCAAAACAGGGCAATAAACGCAAGGCAATAGACACTTATTCTAAATTAAGTTTTATTTTTCCTGAAAAATCCGTTTATTTTGCGTCTCGTATAGAACAATTAAAACAAAAGAAATAATGATTACTTTATTTATCATATTGATTATCGCAGCTTGTATTGGTTTAGGTTTTATGGTATTAATCCAAAATCCTAAAGGTGGTGGCTTAAACGCTAATGTGGGTGGTTTATCTAATAACTTCATGGGAGTTAAGCAAACTACAGATGTATTAGAGAAAGGCACTTGGATCTTCGCTTCTGTAATTGCAGTTTTAGCGATTACTTCAACTATGTTCTTGAAAGGTGGTGTAGCTGGTTCTGAAAAAAGCATTTTAGACAAAGTGAATACTTCTACAACTACTACTCCAGCTCAAACTGCAGCTCCAGTAGCACCAGCTCCGGTAGATTCTTCTAAGAAATAAGTCAATTCTTAATAAATTTTTAGCTTTTAGCTATTTGTCCCCACCCTCAAAAAGGTGGGGATTTTTATTGTATTTTAGATGTGATGAAAACAATACTATCCATTGCACTAAGTGTAATTATATTTTATTTATTCTTTACTGTTATGGTGAAGTCTACCCATTTTTCTGGGGAGAAAGCCCATTTTGAATACAAGGCCCAAGGTTTGGATCAATTGGCAGATACCCTGGTTGCTCAAAAAATCATTTTCGAAAAGACAAGCTTCTTGATCTTAGCCAAGGTATTCAAAGTAGAAGATAAAATTAAACCAGGCAGGTATTTAGTGAAAAGAAAGACTAGCTTATTGGGTTTAATTAGAATGCTTAGAAACAATCAACAGGCAACGGTTAAATTTATTTTGAATAAAGTGAGAACCCGAGGTGAATTGGCTGCACTGGTGGGAAAAACCTTTGATTTAGATAGCGCATACTGTGCTAGTTATTTTAACAGTAACGATTCATTAAGTCCCTATCAAACTGATACCACTCAATTACTAACATTGTTTATTCCTGATACTTATGAATTTTATTGGAGCACACCTATTCCCAAGTTTCTACAAAAAATGAAATCCAATGCAGATCATTTTTGGTCTGTAAAAGACAGAAAACAAAAAGCTGTCAATAAAGCAATGAGTTTAAATGAAATATATACATTGGCTTCCATTGTAGAAGAAGAAACCAATTATGATTCTGATAAAAGATTAATTGCAAGTGTCTATCAAAATAGATTAAAAAAAAGCATGCCTTTACAAGCCTGCCCTACTATTAAATTTGCGATGCAAGATTTTGGATTAACTAGAATTTACGAAAAGTATTTAAGCAACCCTTCCCCTTATAATACTTATAATCACAGAGGATTGCCTCCAGGGCCAATTTGTACTCCCTCTCCAAAAACAATTGATCTAGTACTAGATGCACCTACTACAAACTATTTATACTTTGTAGCAAAAGCGGATTTTAGTGGCTACCATCATTTTAGTAGTACTTATGAAGAGCATAATCAGTATGCAAAAGAATATCAAAAGCAATTAGATATCTATCAACAAAAAAAGGCAGCTAATAAATAATCCAATTTGAAACAAATTAAGCAAATAGCATCCTTTATTCAATTACTATTATTGCCTATTTTTCGTTTTTTGAAAAGAAAGGCAAAGGGAATCAAAGTGCCTGGATTTCAGCAGATCAATTTGTATCAAATTATCAAGTTCTTAACCAAGCAATTAAACACCCTTGGATTATACGATCGCGCTTCTGCCATTTCTTTTAATTTAATTATGGCATTGCCGGCTGGTTTATTGTTTTTGTTTTCTATCATACCTTATTTCCCAAAAACCTTAAAAGCCAAAAAACAGATCTTATCCATCTTTAAAGATATTTCACCCAACTCAAGTACTTATAGATTTATATCAGAAATCATTAATGACTTATTGAGTAAACATGTCGGTATCTTCTCATTTGGTTTTATCTTATTGTTATTCTATGCTTCCAATGCGATGACCGGTATTATCAGAAGTTTTGATAAATCGATCATGCAAAATAAACCGTTCTTTTTACACCAAAGAATGCGTGCTTTAAGATTAACATTAATTCTTTTCTTATTGGTGTTTGCCAGTTTGATTGTATTAATTGGACAAGATCAATTAGCTATTTTATTGAGAGAAGTATTTGATATCAAGAAAAAAGCCATTGTACCCTATTGGAATACCCTTAGATGGTTGGTGATTATTTTACTTTTGTTTTATGGGAATGCTTTTATATACAGATACGCACCGCATATCAAAGAAAAGTGGCCTTTACTATCTCCAGGATCCATACTGTCCACTTTTTTAATGTTGGCCACGACCTTAGGATTTTCCTATTGGGTAAATAATTTTAGCGCATACAATAAGGTATACGGCTCTATTGGTACCGTATTAATTGTAATGACATTAATTTATATCAATGCCCTTATCCTTTTAATTGGATTTGAATTAAATGTAAGTATCGAAGTACTTAGAAAGGAACAAGACCAAGAGGACTACTTTAACTAGACTACTTATTGGCCATATCTGGAATCTCAGCAACCTTATAAGCCCCTGCGTCCAATTTAGCCTTGGTTTCACTAAATGCTTTTAAAGTTAAATCAATCTCTTCCTGTGTATGAACTGCAGTAGGAATTAATCTGTAAATAATATGTCCTTTCGGAATTACTGGATAAACTACAATAGAACAGAAAATCTTGTAGTTCTCTCTAATATCCATCACCATGGCTGTTGCCTCTTCTACTCCACCTTTCATGTATACAGGTGTAACTACTGAATCTGTTTTACCAATATCAAATCCTTTCTCTTTTAAACCATTTTGAAGCGCCAATGCATTCTTCCACAAATTGTCTTTTAACTCTGGCTTAGATCTTAATAGTTCCAAACGCTTTAAGTTACCCACCACATATGGCATAGGTAAACTCTTCGCAAATATTTGAGAACGGATATTGTAACGAATATAATCAATGATTGTTCTTGGGCCCGCCATAAACGCACCAATAGATGCCATACTTTTAGCAAAAGTAGAGAAGTATAAATCAATTTCGTCTTGACAACCTTGTTCTTCACCAGCACCTGCACCAGTCTTACCTAATGTACCAAAACCATGCGCATCATCCACTAATAAACGGAAAGGCACTTTCTTCTTTAAAGCAGCAATCTCTTTCAATTTACCTTGATCACCCGCCATTCCAAATACACCCTCGGTAATCACCAATACGCCACCAGATTGTTGTTTATCCACTAAAGCCTGTGCTCTTAATAATTGTTTTTCGCAA
>JACCDS011207398.1_pt1 | contig 35293 bp, 48 predicted proteins | sample 7446441 | NCBI WGS metagenome assembly JACCDS01 (sample SAMN15323445, study PRJNA562643) | freshwater metagenome | isolation source: river surface water | place: USA:Blue River Watershed | collected 2017-08-17
AAGTGCCAAAGTCAAGGCCAAGTAGTCGATTAGCATACTGGCTGACGGCGACTTCGTCGCGTCCAAAACCATCTCGTGATTGGATCTGTATTGTCACAAATATTTACGCTTGTTGACACAAAAATTGGCCCCTTCACATCGGCCGGACCCCTTCACATAACCACCCCCCCCCTCACATTTTAGGCTCAAAAAGTGCACAAAAAAGTGTGAAGGGGGGTCTACGTTGGCGGCTTCCTTAGGCCAAAACGGCAAATTTTACTCCGAGTTGGTTTTACCAGCCCTTGCGGCGTCTGGCTCCAACTCGTGAAAATCCTCGCAACGCGCGCATTCTGTCGCATGGGGGACCCCCCCTCTTCACATTCTTTTTAGCTAATTTTGTGAAGGGGGGAGGGGGGCGGTTTTCGGGGGTTTTTTGCCCTTTCTGTGGTACTCGCTGAGATGGAAAACAGAGCAAAAATTTTTTACGTTTAGCGGTTTAAAGCTTACTGAACGGCTAAACCACATGGCTAAAGATTCCGATATAGTTTTACTACGGGATAGTTACTCCGTGGGAGATATAACCACGGTGGAGAACCGCGAGCGGCTTAGCCGAACGCTGGCGGAAATGGATCATAGTTCGTTCACCGAGCTGGAGCTACGTCGCTACTTCTCGGGATTAAAAATTGCTATGGGCGCCTTCATTCAGAAGGTGGGGATCCTGGAGTTAAATATCCTGGATCTGAGAAAAGACCAAGTAGCGGCAGAGGCGAGGATGGAAGCGATGTACTTAAAAGCTCAGCTCGAGATCCAGCAGCTACGTACCGAGATCACCGAGATACGCCTGAGCAAGAGCCGGATCAATCAGATAGTTAAGGTGGCTAAAGCTCTTCAGGGTAACGCTTACGCACCCTACGCGGTTAAGTCGCTGGTGGAGGGAGTCGTCGGAAAACCAGACGATAGTAAAAAAGTTGCTAAGTTAGATACTACAAAACTACCGGGCGATTTTACCACGCGGCTGGAGTTCGCGGAGCAGAACGGGTTTAAATGGAACCAGAATAATAGAATACCCAGCAAACCAGCAAAGCAGATAGAAGTCCTGGAGGAGTGGGAGAATCAATTCTGCGAGGTGGAGAAGCTCACTATGGAGCAGGTTCTCGATAAGGTGTATATAAGCAAACTGGGGTCTGGCGCCGTGGCCGGGGCTCTCATGCTCCTAGAGCGGGAACTGGGCGCGCTCCTACCGGAGCGCAAGACCCTCTCGGTTTTTAATTGCTACCAGAAAGCCGTAAAACTATACAACGAGAAAAGGGCCCCTAAGGCCCTTCCGTCACCATCTAACTTTGACACTAAAAGCCTGATTATGGCGGCTTTTTGCAACCTACCAGACCAGGATATAGAAGACCTCGTAAAACGGCTTGAAATGAGAGTTTTAAGCACGACAGAGCAGGCTATCTCAGGCCTTAAAAAGATGGTATCGAGGTCAGTACTCCCGGCGTTTATCAACTACGCCGAGGAGGACCACTCCGACACCGAGAGACTGTACTCCATACAGTCAGGAAAATACGACTCGCAACTGGCGGAGTTCGTTAGTAGATATGAGTTGCCTCGTCAAACGTCACAATCTTCCTGATCGAGCAACTATTGAATAGAAGATCTGCCTCTATTCCGTCCTTCTCATAGAGGGCATTGTTAACTTCTTCGGCAATGGCGTACTTCGGATCGTTTCCATGTACACTCACCCAGGATCCCAGACATCCCGTTCTGATAAAGAACTCTTTAACTTCAAGCGAGCAACCAGCAAGTTGCTGCGAAGCTTCTTTGCTCGGGAGCACTAAGCCATACTCACTAAAAGTCTCCTTTGTGAGGTTTCTCTGCTTAATAAAAGCGAAAGCGGCCTCTAGTCCTTCCTTAGAGTAGGAGTGGCCTCCGTTCTTTGCTGTGAAGAACTTTAGCCTTAAGTACGAGGAGACAACGCTTCCGACCCACCTCACGTTATCGGAGATCAGTATCCGACGAACCTTGCTACTGGAGATGACTTCTAAGACTCTGGAGTAGAGTTCTCCAGACCAGGTGAGAAGATCGTCGTTATTGAACGCCCCGTACATCCAGCTTAGAGTATGCGACCTTGAGACGATAACCACGCGGCTGATCAACTCCAGCATCAGCTCCTTATCCTCAGGAGTAGTGGCGTTCCTGTACTCCATCTGAAGCTGATTTACAAACGAGGTGTATAACCTCTTCCGTACTGAGGTGGAGCCTATGCTGTAGTTCATGAGGCACGCCTTAAGCTCCTCTCGGCTAATCACTTTCTCCATGTAGAGGATGATAACGCTACCGAGATCGAACGGCCATATATTCAGCCGCTTAAGCTCACTTACAAGCAAGTAGCGAACGCGGTCTCTCACTTCCGGGTTCTTGATCGTTCGCCTGAGACTGCTCCGAGGCATGTACTCGAGGATTCGGTTCAGAGGCATCGCGGAGAGGTTTTTGCTTAATAGGCACGCTCTAAGCAATGAGTCCGCGTTTGCTCTGTTCCAATAGTAAATGCCCTTACCCAGGATAAAAGAGTAGGGATCGTCGTACGCTTTAGCGATATCCTGGATCCAGTTATCACCAGTATCGAAGAGGCTGAGCATTTCAAACCCGGGATTCTTTACTACCTCCTCGAGGTAGAGCCTAGCCGCCGCTTTAAGCACCATCGGGCTAGCGTTGGGATTACTAGCCACGGCTTTCCGTACTTTTATGGAACGTGAGCGGCACCAAAGCTCTGCAAGTTTCTCTGAGGAGGTTTCCTCGCTCTGAGCCTCTAGAAGATCCAAAGGGATTTTCTTACTCACTTACCCCTCTTGCGATCGGTCATGAGCTTCAGGAAGATGTCATACCACATGTCCCTAGAGCACTCCTCGCTGCAGCAGTACTCCACTGCATAGACCGATTTGTAATTAGTTTTCTTTCCGCAGACTCCACAGTAGCCTTGCTTATGCTGTTGCTTGTAGACATCTCCCTGATACTCGATCCAGGGCTTTGCGCGAAATAGATTCTTAATCTGTTGTGCCATGTTAATTGGCTTAACTCCTTACTATTCTACTTGATTCTGGTCGGTGATGTCAACCAGCTTTTCCGCAGGTTTACGATTCTTTACAAACTTATCCCTTGCCTTACGCTTCTTATCGTTTATGCGTTTAAGCTCCCTCCTGGCGAGGGCGAATATACGCCACATAGCCTCGGACATCGACGCGTCGTCGAATAGATCCCTCCACTCATCCAATTGCTGAGCGACTTCCTCGCGTAAGCGAATGGTCCTGTACTTTACCGATTTCGGATTGCTTTCTTTTTCAAATAGCACGGGATTAGTTGCGAATTAACGGTTTATGGTAATATATCATACATGAACTTTAGACCTAAAACATGAAAAAAGAACGGCACTGGCCGGAAGTTTTCGTAGAGATGGATTTCCTCAGACGCAAAGACATCATAAACAAGATACTCCGCGTGGATGAGGACACCTACAATGTTAACTTCGAGCACCCTGTTTTAGGTCAGGTTGTGGAAGTCTATCACATCGCTACCAACGATCTTCTCTGCCTGAAGTCGGTGTACCCTATCGACATGCAGGACGACCAGGATCAGATCGACATAGTCAAGGACTACTACAACAACTTCCTCCTGGACGGGCAGGAAACCTACCTCGAGTACTTCAATGAGGAGATCGGCTACTTCATCCTGTCAAGAAATGTAAAGGAAACCGACAGTCCGTTCTGATCCGTGGTACGATAGTACCAGCGACTCTGCATGCGTCAGGTAGTGACAAGTAAATCAGCCATTATCCCCATCTCCCTAACGAACGAACTCAAGGGATCGTACCTATCCTACTCGGTCGCGATCTTCAATAGAGCTCTTCCGTCCGTAGTCGACGGGCTTAAATCAGCTCAGAGGAGAATCGTTCTAGGCCTTAAGGATCTTCATCTTCGCCCCGATGGCCAGTACAAGAAAGTTAGCCGGTTGGAAGGCCATGTTCTTGGCTCCTATCACCCTCAGGGTGGGTGCGCTGGCACAGCGATTAACATGGGCCAAGCTACAGGCTTCCGGTATCCTCTCACGGATATACACGGGAATGTGGGAGGCTCGATTCAGAGTGGAGAAAGCGTTGGACAATCTATTTCTGAAGATTCTCCTGCAGCTGCTCGATATCTTGAGGTGAAGAGTTCGGCGATCACTCACTCGATGTTTGTTGAGGAGATCGACAAGAGCTCGTGCCAGTGGCGAGATAATTACGACGGATCGACTCAAGAGGTCATCGAGATCGTACCCACGATCCCCGCTCTGCTTATCAACGGAGCTCAGGGCATCGCGGCCGGCTACGCATGCCATCACGTCTCATATAACCTCTCTGAGGTAGTCAAAGGGGTGACTGAGTACATCAAGAATCCCCGCATCACACCGAAATCCCTATTCAGGTTCATCAAAGGCCCCGACCTGCCCAACGGCGCGAGGATCCTAAACGACGACGCTGTCTTCCAAGCCTTCGAGAAAGGATCTGGGTCCTTGAAGGTCTACGGAACCTGGGAGGTGAAGAAGATCAACCATGGCAAGAGGTCCACACGCGATGCTATCATTATTACATCTCTGGCTTCGGGTTCCTCCGAACGTTTCCTTGAGAGACTTAAAGAAGGGGTGGAGAGCGAGAAGATTGTCGGAGTTATCGACGCTTCAGACCACTCGTCCCGCGACGGTATTGAAATCCAAGTCGTCCTGAAGACGGGCACTGATCCCAACTCCGTAATCAGTCAGCTTCTGGCCTTTACGAACCTTTACGACACCATCGGGGTCAACGCCACCGCCATCTCGAGTGGGCTTCCCACCATCTTCGGGGTGAAGGATATCATCTCCGAGTGGTACGAGGCTCGTTGCAAAGCGCTAAAATCACGATATTTGGCGGAATGTGACAAACTGGAGGGTAAGATTCACGTCCTTCAGGGCCTTCTGACCATCCTCGCGGACATCGATGAGGTGGTTAAGCTGATCCGTGGCTCCAAGACCAAGGAGATCGCCGCCGGTAAGCTCAAGAAGAGGTGGAAATTAAGCGATGTTCAGGTAAACGCCGTGCTCGCAATGCCTCTGAGCCGCCTCGTCAATGCCGAAAAGCTCGAGCTGGAGACTAACAAGTCCGAACTCGAGGAGAAAGTAGCTGAACTGAGAGGATATATCGACGACTCGAGCAAAATGGACGAGCATATCATCTCCCAGGTGGTAACTTTTAAGGAATTTTCCGATAAACGCCGCTCTGTTCTGGTGGAAAAGTCCGATATTGGGGTGGAGAAAGCTAAAACTACCAATACCAGCGGCACACGTAGGGTGAAAATGCCCTCTCCTAAGGACAGAATCAAGGAAGAGGGTAAGAAAATCGGAATGAAGAGGACCGAATTGGCGAAATTCTTTGCCGACAATGCCGGAAATACCGATCTCAAGGCCCGATGGACCGAATTTAAGGAGAATTGGGAGCATGAGAAGTCCTTGACAACACGAGTTGGAAGAATAAAACGCAAAGAGGACTTGGAAAAGATCAAACAGTCAGCGATTAAGAAGGGATTGCCTAAGCGTGGCCAATATTGCTGGAACAGATTCATCGAAGGCCGAGAGAGTCTCAAGATCAAAGATCTTGAGGTCCAACTCAAGGAATGGATGGCTAACATCACGGCAATCTAAAGCTGTTTAAAGCATAAAATGCCTTGATACTTAGATGAATCTGCCTAAAACGGCCGTATTGATGCTCCGAGGAGTGGAGGGGTGTGGGGTTAGTACCTACGCCCGCCACTTCAGGGCATTTTTTGATGACAATGACGGCATTTGTGACATATACGCCCTTGACCTCAACGTTGGTAGACCTGATACTTCCAAAGATATAAAACTCAGGGTTTTTAACTTCTCGGAAGCTCAAGAAGTCGTGGAGAGAATAAATTCGGACTACGATCTTGTTCTTATTTTCTCCGTCCCAGCAAAAACTGCTCCTCAGGATGTAAAAGATAACTACGTTGAGAGGATACTGGGTGGCATACGCAAACCCAAGTGGATGGTTAATCACGATCATCACCACCTTAGCATCTCGAGAAACGCCGATTACCGCAACGCAATCGAAGCTTGCGACGGATTGCTGTGCCATTCGCTAACAAAAACAAAGTCTGGTTTTATAGCTTGGTTGCAGAAGCAAAAGGTCTCAAAAATTGCGCAGAAGATGGATGTTTTCTTCCACATCCCTCTGATAGAGAGTTATATCTCTACCTCTAGAGAGGGAAGGGAGAAACGGCTTATTAACGCCGCTAGAGCCGTGGCGTGGAAGCGTGGCAGCTTGGTGCTTAATCTGCATTCCGAACTCGCCAAGAGGGGGTTTGTAACGGAGATGATCGGATTCGAGCGCTCTATCGCCGGATACTCCCAGCTCAAAAACTACAACGGTAAACTCGACTGGTTCACCTCCGAGGAGTTCTATAAGCCGGTAAAGGGACCCTCGGCTTTCTCTAGCGCTAAGATTAATAATGAGCTATTCGACTTTATCGATCAATCCGGCCAAGATCCCAACCTCATGTACGTTATTGGCTCGTATGATCACACGAGAGGGCTCCGTCGCATAGCATCTAGCGCTTTTGCTACCCACCCCAGGTCATTTGAGCATAACAACCTAGACTACGGCAATAACTTCGAGTACCAAGGACTCGAGGCGGCGCTGCTTTCAGTACCCATATTTCACAGGCACTTCCTAGATACCGTCACACTACCCTCCACCTCTACTACGCTCGCGGATACTGGAGCATTTTTATCTGTAGACGATGACAATCGTCATCTTAACCTTGGAGGACCGCAGGTAACCAACAAACCAGAGTTAGTGGGTGAGATGGAGAGGATCTGGAACGATAAGGATCTATACGCCGAGCGTAGGCGCGCCTCGGTGGACATTATCCGCGCTAACTACTCCTCTGAGGTCGTAGTGCCTAGGCTTCTGTCCTCTATGTGAGGATACCCTAACAATAGGTTAAAGAATATTAAGGAAATGTGATTAAGCTTCTGGCCCATGATAGAATAATGGGGTAGGAGGGCTTAGTCTCTTCCTCTATATAACATATCTCTTGCACTACTAACATGGTAGCTTCAGTCGTTCAACGGCGTACAGGAAATGCATGGGAGCAATTTTGTGAATGGGTCACCAGCACCGACAACCGCCTCTATGTAGGTTGGTTCGGTACTTTGATGATTCCGTGCCTTCTGGCCGCAACAATCTGCTTCATTGTAGCCTTCGTCGCCGCTCCTCCCGTCGATATCGACGGTATCCGTGAGCCCGTAGCTGGGTCGCTGATGTACGGAAACAACATCATCTCTGGTGCTGTGATTCCGTCCAGCAACGCCATCGGCCTTCACTTCTACCCTATCTGGGAAGCTGCTAGCCTAGATGAGTGGCTGTACAATGGCGGTCCTTTCGAACTCGTTGTATTTCACTTTCTGATCGGTATCTATGCCTACATGGGTCGTGAATGGGAACTTTCTTACCGACTCGGTATGCGTCCTTGGATTTGCGTTGCCTACAGCGCACCCGTTGCTGCTGCTTCTGCAGTGTTCCTCGTGTATCCCTTCGGACAAGGTTCCTTCTCTGACGCCATGCCTCTTGGAATTTCAGGCACATTTAACTACATGCTTGTTTTCCAGGCGGAGCATAATATCCTCATGCACCCCTTCCACATGCTTGGGGTGGCTGGTGTATTCGGTGGTTCTCTTTTCTCTGCTATGCATGGATCTCTGGTCACAAGCTCCCTCGTTCGTGAGACAACCGAAAGCGAGTCTCAGAACTACGGATACAAGTTCGGACAAGAGGAAGAAACCTACAATATCGTAGCAGCTCACGGTTATTTTGGTCGTCTGATCTTCCAGTACGCCTCCTTCAATAACTCGCGTTCACTCCACTTCTTCCTGGCCGCCTGGCCCGTGGTCGGTATCTGGTTCACTGCTCTTGGTGTTAGCACCATGGCTTTCAACCTGAATGGTTTCAACTTCAACCAGTCCATCATTGACTCGCAAGGTCGTGTTCTGAACACCTGGGCTGACGTGCTGAACCGTGCTGGTCTGGGAATGGAAGTGATGCACGAGCGTAATGCTCACAACTTCCCCCTCGATCTCGCCGCTGCTGAGAACACTCCTGTTGCTCTCACAGCTCCTTCTATCGGTTGATAGATGATCGACGGTAGTCTTAGGCCCCTCACAGATAAAGTGGGGGGCTTTTTTATAGGTATTTCTACCTTAACAATTCCTTTACTTTGCGTGATATTATTATGATATCCGAACAGATGTCCTACAAGGAGGCTGAGATTGTTCGTGATACTTGGCCGCAACTCTTTCATTTAAAACAGGAGAAAAAACAAATTGACAGCAACGACACTACAAAACCCAACTCGACAGAGAGGGTGGTTTGATGTACTCGATGACTGGCTTAAGAGAGACCGTTTCGTTTTTGTTGGCTGGTCTGGACTTCTTCTTTTTCCCACAGCTTATCTTGCTCTTGGTGGTTGGCTTACTGGGACAACTTTCGTCACGAGTTGGTACACTCATGGGCTTGTATCCTCCTATCTTGAGGGTGCAAACTTTCTTACTGCGGCAGTTAGTACTCCAGCAGATAGTATGGGTCATTCTCTTCTTCTTCTCTGGGGCCCTGAGGCTCAGGGAGATATCATCAGGTGGTTCCAGCTTGGGGGACTCTGGACTTTTGTGGCGCTCCACGGGGCCTTTAGTCTAATCGGCTTTATGCTTCGTCAGTTTGAGATTGCACGACTCGTAGGGATTAGACCGTACAATGCAATTGCTTTTTCGGGTCCTATTGCCGTATTTGTTAGTGTATTTCTCATGTACCCCCTGGGACAGTCCAGCTGGTTCTTTGCGCCATCATTCGGTGTTGCAGCGATCTTCCGCTTCCTTCTATTTCTACAGGGATTCCATAATTGGACACTTAATCCCTTTCACATGATGGGAGTGGCCGGGATTCTTGGCGGGGCGCTGCTCTGTGCGATTCACGGGGCAACTGTGGAAAATACCCTTTACGAAGATGGAGAACAATCGAATACGTTCAAGGCGTTCGAACCTACCCAGGAGGAGGAAACCTACTCCATGGTTACTGCTAATCGATTCTGGTCTCAGATTTTTGGCATTGCTTTTAGTAATAAGCGCTGGCTTCATTTCTTTATGCTTTTTGTGCCTGTTATGGGTCTCTGGACCTCCAGTATCGGTATTATTGGTCTTGCCCTTAATCTTCGTGCTTACGATTTTGTTTCTCAGGAGATCCGTGCGGCGGAGGATCCTGAATTTGAAACTTTCTATACGAAGAATATCCTTCTGAACGAAGGTCTGCGTGCCTGGATGGCGCCAGTAGATCAACCTCACGAGAACTTCGTGTTCCCTGAGGAAGTACTTCCGAGGGGAAATGCTTTATAATTACTAAGGCCCTTACGGGGGCCTTTTTTTTTGTGGTAAAATTAGAAGATGGAAAGTAACCCAGAAATACTCCACCTTTCTTACCGAGAGAGTGGCTCGGACTCCGAGTACAAATGGCTTAGAGTCAACGTAGTCTTCAGAGTCTTTGACGAACACGACCTAATCGTCTGCGACGCGGAATCTTCGCAGTGGACTCAGACAACTCTATGGGAGGTAGACGATCCGCAAAAAATAGATTTTTATTACATGCATACTCGCATGAAGTGGTCAGAACCCGACGAGAATGGCGACAGCACTTTGAACGAGTGGATTACCGATCCGAAATACGACATCTCTGAACTGAAGAGAGTGGGCTGGCAGAGTAATCTTGACCACTTTTTAACTAAGTTGGAGAAATTTAACGCCTATAGATACTCCGACTACGTCGAGGACAATCCCATAACCCGCGGAGCTCTTTTGATGCTGGAGAATCTTAAGAACGGGGCTAAAAACCCTTCGAGATTTATCGAGTTCTCCACCCTTATCCGCAGTTTAAGGGTCTTAAACACCTTCTGGGACTGATTCCGTGATCCTCAATCCGTACTATGCTTCGTTACTAACGGTATTTGCCATCCTGGCATATATGATAGCTGTTGATAAGAACGTAGCAACTTTCATCGTTCTCTTACTCAAAACAGCGCAGGTAAACATAGCAAGATACGCGTTTATGATCAGAGTGTACCCTCGGCTTAGATACGAGACTTTCCTACTCAAGAGAAGGATGGGAGGAATATCTAAGAAACATCTAAATATGGCCGAGGATGTCATTTTATCTGCTAAAATGAAGGAAGAGGAAAAAGAAAACCGCCTATGAACCAGGAAGAGTGGAATAAATTGAACGAGATGCATCATCGTTTAAAATCCGGCGGTATTATGTCCTTCTCATCGGAATTCCTAGAGCGTTATTCCGAACTTTTAGCTAAATCGCTTAGAGGCAAAGGCAATGAACTCTACGACAAACCAGGTACAACACGTACTTGATCCCACCACGCCGTGGTACGAGTGGATATCGTACTGCGAGTGTTGCAAAAGCCTTGGCTTTGAGCCTTCTATGGGCAGATTCCTGAGATACCATGAGTATCTCAGAAGCGTCTTTAATTCAGAGGAGTAGTGAAGTCCTGTGATTGTATCAGAGCAACTACACAACCACACAGAGAGATTTATCGCCGATAATGTGCTTACGGTGTGGTCGCATAGGAACACAGACAGGGAATTTATTTCTGATCTACTAGATTCTACGCAGGAGCTGGTGGATTTTACAATAAGAAGAGTGAAACGCAGATCCAAGGCCGAGATCAGGTTTTTAGAGACGAGTGTTATTGTAAGTGAGCATCCTAACACTATAGGACTTGCTGTTCCCACGGAAAAAGGCTACGATCTTCTCATTAAGAAAGAGATTGCCCACCTAAAACGCTGGGTATATGCCCACGAGTGGGGACACGCGTTGGGATTAGCCCATCCTCACGATGTTGGATGGGATAACAGCACAACAAACGACTCCGTAATGTCTTACACGTACTTACCATCAAGTAGGTGGTTTTTTAGACCAACGGACGTAGATACTATCACAGGACTCTATAAGCAATGACTAACATCAATAACGTGGAGCATTGGAATGATTTCGCTACGGTGATACAGGAGCTATCGTCCCGTCTTTCTGGACTGGAGACTCAACTCAACGCAATTAAGCAAAGAGTTGACAATCTGGACAAATCCGAGTATAATCTAAAAAGTTTTACTTTGGGAGAGTAGCATTGTACGAGGATTTGACCGAGTTTGAGAGAGCTTTAGCCCGATTTGGAGACAAAGTTGCTTTAATCGCGGGACTTGAGATCACCGATAAAATCTCTCCAGAGGAGGCATACATCCAAATAAAAAACCTGTACAAAGAGTTGAAACAACTTCGTAAGATCGAAAAAGCTAACTGGATGGAGAACGATGACTACTGATCACAAAACATATATCGATGGCTGGAAGGCCCTCAACAGCATCGAGGAAAGCATATCGGATCTGCTTGTTCTTAGAAGGCTCCTAGATATGGCTTTAGACGCTCTGGAGCTCTCTGACGCTGACGAGGTGATGAATGCTTTGATTGCCGCAAAGCAGTACATCGGCTACTTCGAAAAGACCTTCGATAAGAACTTCAGAGAGGCTTGGGACGTTGTTATTCCAGTTCTGCGGGACAAGGCTATCGCCTCTAAGTCCTACTACGCAAAATTCGACGATGACGGAGTTCTTACGCTCCCGCCCGAAGTCCTAGAGAAGGAAGGATGGGTGGAAGGAACCCAGTTAAATGTAGAAGTCGGAGAGGACGGTCAGAGTCTCGTCATAACTAAGGCTCCAGAGACCGAAGAAGACGAAGAATCTACAGGTGGATGCATGGGCGACGAGCTTACAACAGAGGAGTTGAACGTCCTGCAAGAGAAGGGCCTCTCTGGTCTTTTCAAACTTCCTCCTCCGTGGCGATATGACCAGTAGCTTTACAAAAGACGTTTTCTTCTGCCATTGCGGACATAACGAGCATCAGATAATTCTGAGCCACTACAAAGAGCCGTACGACGTCTTCGAGTCTTTCTACCTATCGGTATCGCTCTACGATAATCTCTCTCTACCTCGTAGAATTCTTTACGCCATTAAATATATCTTTGGATACAGATCGAGGTACGGGGCTTTCGCAGAGATAGTCCTCTCTCCATCCGAAGCTAAAAACCTTTCCGATTCCATCCTCTCTAGTCTAAATGTCACTAATTAGAAGCATTCGCACTATCTTCCCTGAATTCTCCGAAGTTAACACACTGCCGGAGGATATTAGCCCTATCATAAGCTCTAAGGGCGTCACTCTTAGCTCTTGGGTATGGGAGGGTCCTAAAGTACGCCGCGCACGGCTCTGCAAACTAGATATCCCAGGGAAATTCTTCGCAGAGACGATGGTAATCTACCCCGATTTTGAGTACGATGCTCCGATTCTCGGGACGGAGTACCTGCGTATAAGCGACAAGAAGTACTTTGGAGCTATAGACTTTCATCCTCTTAGCCAAAAAGAGGAGTACTTAACAAAGTACGTAAATGAGTATTTGTACGATTTTCCCAATAGGAGCGTAGAGGAGTCCAAATTCTACGACCTATCTACGTTCTTCTCTCCAAAATTCTGGATCAAAAAGGACGCTGAGGATTTCTACTCCGAGTATATCGACTGGGCTGACAGATACCTCTCGAGGTACAGAGCGTGCCTCGACGAGATGGAGAGCGGTTCGGATGTGTCAGCTCTGCACCGGGCCTACGATACCCACATGGCGGCCAACGATCCGGCTCATGGGATCTTAAAAGCCTACTTCTCCCAAGCATTTGCGGATACTTACACTAAGCAATTTCTTTTCGACCTCTCGGAATGATAACCGTAAACGTACAGTCCGACGTTTTCTGCCAGGTAAAACCTAGCAAGATCCTTGAACTAAAAGAAATAGTACAAACAGCAACTAGGTACGCTCCGTACAAGTTCAGAAGCGTTACTGTCCCCGCGGCTCCCGCTCCCAAGGTCATATGGGCCGCCCACTTCCTAACGTTCTCTAATCTGGAGGTGTACCTACTGCTTCAGAAAGCTCTGAAAATAGTAGAAAACACTGAAGAGTACGCCAATTACCTACTAGAAGAAACCTTTAACGGAGGCAACTCTAGAAAGTACTCGACTCCTCCGGGCACAGTTAGATTTTACTCGCAGGATCTCATATGCTTTTATAATGGTAAAACTTGGAGAAAGATTAAGCCTGAAACCGTTTAAGTATCCCGGCAGAGAGGCGCGCACAATTTCGTCTCTTCTGGACCAAAAACCAGAACTAAAAAGCTTATACATATACGATATTCTGCTCTCCAGCGGAGAGCTACTCTACTCGTGCGCTGGAGGCATTGGGGTTACAGAGGAAAAATACATTGTAGATATGCATAAATTCATATCTAGGCCAGTGTCGGTTGGTCTTCTAAAAAGGACTATTCCGTCTCAGTACACGAGGAGGAAATACAACACCCTGCGTGAGAGATTTAACGAAAGAACCCTGAGAGTATCGACGTGGACGCATTGCTCGGAACTCTATTCCCTTTGGCTGGGCTCAGGGTTTTCTCATAGGTACAGAAATCTAGGCTACGATGGGAGTTATTTGCCTTCAACCGTAGACTACGAAACCCTTGAGATATGCTCTCAGGTAAGCCGGGATAAGCGTCTTATTTTCAGACAAGAGGGACTATCCAAGTTCTCCGATAGCATTATCACGGACCAGACCGTAGTTTACGCTCATCTGCCCTCTGTATTTGGTAGATACGGCGCTAATTTCCTATGGAATGAGAAAGCGCTCGAGACCACCGTCAGGATATTTAGAGAACTATATGAGTTGGGGTACAAAGTGTGCATCTCCTCTCAGTACGAGAGAAGAGGCCTACTATGCACCGATCTGACGGAAAGATTGCCATTTTTATCGCATATAACCATTCCGCAGTTTAAAGTTTCTGAGTTAACTTTTGAGAATTCAAACTCAGAGATATACTTTTTTAATTTCTAATGATGGGAAAGCACTTCTTACTTAATCTGTACGGCGTTGAAGCGCTTTTACTCCAAGAGATGGACGGGTTTGTGGAGTTCATCGGCCCGGAGCTTAAGGACTGTATGGCAGAAGTTCTATCGGAGTGCTCGCATAAGTTTCCAGGGGCTGGAGGATATACGTACTTAGCTCTATTATCCACCTCGCATTTTTCCATACATACCTGGCCAGAGAATAACTGCTGCGCAATCGATATGTTCTCATGCGGAGAGATAATGTCCGATGTTCTCATCAACTACGTTATCAAGTACTTCTCTCCTGAATCCTATGACCTCAAAAAAGTAAATAGGTGATATAATATGATAGCTATATTCCTAATCTAATGGCTAGAATCACTGTTAAGAACGGCAAGAAACTAATCCTCACCACTCCTAAGAGTACACGTCAGGGCAAATCCAGAAATACTAAATTGGCCGCTACTTCACGTAACGGCCGAAAGAAGCGCTATCGCGGGCAGGGTAGTTAGACTGCTAGGGTTGTCCGGCTGATCTTCACATCGATCTGAGCGTTAGCCGCCACCGCGGCTGCTGTAGGTGTGAGGGTTAGCTGGACATTATTTCCAGAGATCGCCGCATCCATCGTTCCGATGATGGAGGTGTTGTACACCGCAGCGTACTCAGTCATAAAAGCTCCAGATCCGTCGTGGATTAGAAGGATTTCCATCGAGTGGTAGCTGGAGCCTTGCTTCACTTGTACCAGGTACTTACCAGTACAAAATACTGTTTTATTAAATGTATTAACTACGGTGGCGGTCGAAGTTCCAGCCGCAATAGTTACATAGGATGTCTGTAGTTCGGTGTTGTCGGCGTATGTTCCGGCTCCGTTGGGCTGAGCCTGGATGTCAATATAGTCTTCGAATTCTCCAGGGCCATTTACGGTCAGGTCACCCTCAAAAACTACGTCTCCTTCTTTATCTACACTGAACTTACTGACTCCACCGACTTGTAGATCAAGGAGGAGGGAGTTAGCAGCGGAGGAGGTGTCAGTAACATCGAGCTTGATGGCGGTCTGTAGAGTGCCTCCAGTAAACTCGACTCTGTCGGACACCTTACCGTAAGCGTCTACGGAGAATAGTCTATTGACTCCTCCGTAGAGGTTCATGAGTAGCGAACCAGCAGCGAAGGCCGTCTCTGTGATCTGTAGATCTATGCCTCTGAACGCTGTTCCTGCGCTGTTCCATGTGGAGGAACCGTATAGAAGTGTATCTTCGCCTATAGATCCCTGGGAGATCGTTAAGGCGGCCTCGATGGTGCCTGTGTTGATTGCTAGAGCGCCATCTTTGCGGAGCAACAACCTCTTGTTGGCTCCTACCTCGATATCGATGAGACTAGAGGCCGCAGCAGAAGCGGTGTCTACAACATCGAGTGTTATGGCCTGGAATGTTGTACCGGCGGAGTTCCAGGTCTGATCGATATCGATCGCCGGGACGGACGATGACAACGAGCTGGTAGGCTCGAGTTTGATGTATTGGACTTCAACACCGCCTTTAGTCCCAGTGAATGAGGGTTGTGGGGTTCCGGTGTCCGAGTCAATACTCGAACCACCGTACGTGGTGTCCAGAAGGAATGTAAAGTGACCGGTGCCGTCCTTATAACCAAAGAATCCCTTCTTAGGTGTAGTGCTTACGTAGTTAAACTCGACACCGAGGTCCTGGTCGAGGTCTCTGAGCGGGTTTAGGGTCCAGTTCTGTGTCCCCGTTCCTGCAGTGGATATTGCTACGGCGCTGCCACCTTTTGTCGTGGAGATGGTTACAGTTCTGTAGTTTGCCGAGTTTACATCGTTATCTCTGCTAACTACGTAGTATGTAGTACCGGAAGTAAGACCAGTCGGTAATGTTCCGCCGCCACCAGTCTCGTACTTGATGGCGTCTCCTACAGCTATATCTGAGAAATTCTCCGCTGAGAACTTAACACGCCCGGGGGTCCCAGTGACTATACTCTCTGATGAGTACGTCTTACCTGATGACCCTAGTGTGATAATAGGATCAACAGAAGTAATTGTTCGTGTATCGACTATAGTCGACACACCCTGTACCGTCAGGTCATTAACGGTAACGTTGCGATTCTCGTCAACAAAGGGCAAGCCGTTGACCGTAATCCCATGTTTTACGTCAAACTTCTTGTACGTGGCAGTGGCCATAATACTCGCGGTCTATATCTTCATAGTCTTTAAACAACGGTTGTTCTAGTATTTATTTGTTTAAAGTAAAGTAGTTATCAACGATAAATTGTTGCCATGGCGATCAATTACACACTTAATATTGGATCCGTTACCAAAAAACTAAAGCACGAGGGCCTGACAGACGTTATCGTCAAGGTATCTTTCGGTGTTTCCGCTCAAGCTGATGCCTCCGAGCCCGCTCCTTACTCGTACTCCTGTGGAGGGTATAAGGAGTTCGATCTTGAAGGTCTGGATCCTGACTCTTTTATTGAATTTGACTCCGTTACCGCAGACACCGTGGTAGGATGGCTCTTAGCTTCGGAAGGAGTTGACACCGTAGAGGAATTTAGCTACGTAAAGTCCTCTATTGATAATATTCAGGCTCGGATTAATGAGCTAAAGGTTATTGCAGACGCCACTCTGCCCGGAGATAATAGTATTTCCGGCTCTGTAGAAATCTCAGTCACCGAACCTGAGCCTCTTCCCGAGCCTCTTCCTGAGCCTCTTCCAGAACCCACTCCAGAATGAAACTATCTTACCAACCTTATATTGATAAAACGGTTGTTTTCTGTCTCCCAGGGCCCTCATACTCTGGGAGGTTTTTAGTAAGTTTTACAGAACTAATACTAGACTGCAAAGCCGCCGGAATTAACCCGGTGATCTCCCAGGACTATAGCTCTATGGTCAACTACGCTAGATGCAAAGTTCTAGGAGCAAGCGTAAGTAGAGGAAAAAACCAAGCGCCGTTTGGTGGTAAGATCGACTATGACTATCTGATGTGGATAGACAGCGACATTGTCTTCAACTCGGATAAGTTTTTCAAGCTTCTCGAAATGGACAGAGACATCGCGTCTGGCTGGTACGCCCAGCCTGGAAGCACGCCTTCTGGTGGCCTTTACACCCCAGTTGTAGAAAAGATGGATGATAATTTTTTCAAAAAACACGGGTCTTATCAGTTTCTAACAACCGAAGACATATCGAAAAAGTCCAAACCTGTAAAAGTTGATTACGTTGGTTTTGGTTGGGTTCTGGTAAAGCGCGGAGTTTTTGAATCGCTAGAGTACCCGTGGTTTGCTCCTAAACTCATCGATATCGGAGAAGGGATACAAGATGTTTGCTCAGAAGATGTTTCTTTCTGCCATGATGTGAAGAAGGCGGGTTACGACATCTGGCTTAATCCACAAATCAGAGTAGGTCATGAAAAAACTCTGGTAATCTAGAGTTTAAAGTAAAAAAGTACTCAACCTATTCAGATGAATTATCCTCAAGGCTGGAGGAGCGCTTCTTATTCCGACGAGATGGTGCCAGAGTCCATCAGAAAGATCGCGGTTGCTGGACAGGTCTACAAAAGCCCTCAAACCGGTCATACACTTCAGAAACAGGCTACTGGTCGGTGGAAGCTGGTGGGTGGGGATGATAGGATGGAGGGACAAAGCAAAGGAGGCCAATCGAAAATGCCAGACATCTCCAAGATGAAGAAGCTGGCAGAGGGAAATTATGGTGTTGTGTATCAGGATCCGCAAAGTGGCCACGTTGTCAAGACTCTCAAAGAAGGCAAAGAGTGGGGACCACACGAGGTGGAACTTGGTAAGAAGATGGGAGAGTTAGGCCACTCGCCTAAAATCTATAGTGCCTCCGACTCTCACATCGAGATGGACTTCTCCAAAGGCAAACCACTGTGGACCGGAGGTTTTAATCGTACAGAGGATGAGAAAGCCAGAGACGTAAAAATGACTACCGAGCAGGCTCAAAAAGCCCTAGCCGCCATCAAAGATCTGCATAAGATGGGCTTCTACCACGGTGACATGCACAACGAGCAGTTTCTCACTGATGGCGAGGGAGGCAAAGATGCCACTCTGATCGACTACGGCCTCTCTGGCAAAATCCAAGACCAACCTCACAAAGCCATCGTTGATTTCAATAAAGTTGGTAAGCTTATTGACATCTACAGGCCTGAGTTTGATAAAGATCCATATGTTAATCTTGTTCGTGATTCAATCGAGCAGTACAAAGCCTCCAAAGGGCAATCCAAAGCAGCTGTTGCTAAACGCTCCCAAATCGGTTTAGAGTATCTTAACAAACTGAAACAGATCGATTGACATATATCCGTTAATCTGATAGAATCACTCCAATACTCTTCGGAGTTACTGCGGGCATGGTGTAGAGGTAACATCTCAGCCTTCCAAGCTGCAGTCACCGGTTCGATCCCGGTTGCCCGCTTAGGGGATAACAACGTAGTTGTTGGGCAGACAGCCCAGAGAGACGCGTAACCCCTTTCTTGTCTCACAATTATTAAGAAAGTATGAAAAAGTTCGTCTCTGCAATTGGTGCTATCAGCGCAGTTACTGTGATTGCTCCGATCTCTGCGATGGCTCAGGTAACTAGCGTTGGTCAACTGCGCGACGTTCAACCTACCGAATGGTCCTATCAGGCTATCTCCAATCTGGTGTCTCGTTACGGTTGCGTTGCTGGTTTTCCTGACGGCACCTTTAAGCCGGGTGAGCCCGCTACTCGCGCCCAGCTGGCCGCTCTGACAAATGCCTGCTTGGATCGCATCGCTGAGTTCCAGACCGCTGCTGATGCTCAACTGGCCGCTGCTTTGCGGGCGGAATTTGCTAAGGAGCTGGGTGCGACTAACGTTCGCGTAGCAAGGCTTGAAAAGGCCGCAGCTCAGAAAGCCCAAGGCGTTGGTAACTATGTCGGTGTTGGTGTTCTGCTGAATAAGCAGGGTGTTGATGGCGGTGGTTACACCGAGAACCGTACCATCTCCGGCGGTACTCTCCAGGCTCGTTACGCGGCTAAGACTTTTAAGAATTTGAACGCGGTGTCTGTTCGCCCCTACTTGAATGCCGTTGCTGGTCCTAATAGCAATATCGGCACTGCCGGTGGAGCTCTGGTTTCCTATGACTGGAGCATTGCTAAGGCTAAATCCGGTGTGAGTAGCGCGAATATCTACACGGGTGTTGGCTACCAGGTTCCCTTCACTAATGATACTCAGGCAAACTACCAGTCAGCTATTGGCGATAAGGGTCAAGTGGTTCTGGCTCTGGGCATTGAAGGCCGTCTGACCAACTCTCTGGTTGGCTTCGCGGACCTAAAGTTCCCCACGACCAACGCTGGTAACAGCTATGGTGGTACCAACGCTGCCTACTCGCCGGTATTCACAACTGGCCTGGGCTTCAAGTTCTGATGAGTTTGTCAGGGTCTCCTGACATAGTGGCTACGGGGGCCTTGATTGGCCCCCATTTTTATGATAAAATGATTAAGGAAATACGAATCCTCCATGACTGTAACAAGTAACGAACACGGACAACAAAACATGTGGGCGAAAGAGCCCTCAATGTACTACCACAATTACGGTATGGATACCCCCAACGAGGCGAAGGAGAAGTATAATGGGCGCTGGGCAATGGTCGGTATTATTGCTGGGGCTATTTCTTACTCTCTCACTGGTAAGCTCTTCTTCGGGATCTTCTGATAAATGAGAGAGGGTGTACTTGAGCAGCTCCAAGTTGCTCTCCAAGGTCTAGATTGGGACGATTCTGAACTAGAAGTGAAAGTGGCCGGTACTCTGAAAAATGATAAGTTTATCGTTATAAAACGTATAAGACAGAAACTCGATAGTAATCTTGAGCCCGAGCTCAAGCAAAAACATCCGTACAATGCTTAAGTATCTTCTCTCCCGACTTCGATGGGGTTCTCTATCCCCAGAACAAAAAGAAAAACTAGAAGCTCTCTCGGTTTTAGAGCTAATCAAAACCCCTTATCTTACTCGCAAATACTGAGGAACTATCATGAAATTTGGTTTTACTCCTGAAGCAGAACTCCTTAACGCTCGGCTTGCAATGCTTGGATTTGTAGTCGCCGTGGGCACCTACATGACTACCGGGCAGATTATCCCTGGAGTGTGGTGATGGGAGAGGTTATCTTCACTATCACATCTATCTCATTCCTTGTCCTACTATTCCACTCTTTGAATCAGTTAGCTAAAACTTACGGTATCTAAGCAAAGTAGTTTATAGATAAGTATCATGGAAAACACCATCTCCATTACAATTAAGAGACCCAATTCGTCGGTATCGCCCAGATATCCGATGCTGGCCCCTCTTGTTTGCTGATGGAGAAAGGTTAAACCGACTCTACAGATGGCGCAAGAGGGGGAGGCAAAAGCTTCTCCCTCTTTTTTGTTTGTGGTTACTCCAGTGCCAGTGGCACTACTGGCCACTACCCCATTTACAAGTGGGTCTATCCCTGATATATTAGTCTCATGGATGGGAAACGACCCATCCCGAACCTTGAAAACCTAATTTTCTCGGGGTGTAGCGCAGCGGTAGCGCGCCTGCTTTGGGAGCAGGATGTCGGAGGTTCGATCCCTCTCACCCCGATCGGCGCTTTTAGCGCCTCTTGTCTCAGTAGCTCAGCGAATAGAGCAACCGCCTTCTAAGCGGTCGGTCGTAGGTTTGAATCCTACCTGAGACGCCAGGGAGTATAGCTCAGTTGGTAGAGCCCACGACCGATAATCGTGTGGTCACTGGTTCGAGTCCAGTTACTCCCATGATTTACCACCAACTTACGTGGTATAATCATCCTAGAGCAAATCAAAAGTTTATGTATTTTTCCGCAGCAATTCAAGCCGTAAATGCCGGGCTTAAAAAGAGCAACGAACTGGGAACCAAGATGAATATCGCGGTTGTGGATCGTGGCGGGAATCTTGTCGCCTTCGCCCGCGAGGACGGAGCTTGGGTGGGTAGCGTGGACATCTCTATCAAGAAAGGTCGTACGGCGACCTTTTTCGACATGCCCACAGAGGAGATTGGTAAGCTCTCTCAGCCTGGGGAGAGTCTGTACGGTATCGAGCACTCCAATGGCGGACTGATTACGTTCCCTGGTGGGCTTACTCTGACCACCCCAGACGGCGCTATTCTTGGCGGTGTGGGTGTTTCCGGCTCCACGGTGGAGAATGATCGCCTCGTGGCCGAGGCTGCCGTTGAAGGTTTCAAATCAGCATTTGTTGAGACGACCGAGTCCTGAGGGCTTCGGTCCTCTTTTTCGCCCTTGTAGCTCAGCTGGTAGAGCGCGGCTTTTGTAAAGCCGATGTCGCAAGTTCAAGTCTTGTCGGGGGCTTGGGGTATAGTTCAGTTGGTAGAACGGGCGGCTGTTAACCGCTATGTCGTAGGTTCGAGTCCTACTACCCCAGTTGGAGAGGTGGTCGAGTGGTTGAAGGCTCTAGTCTTGAAAACTAGCGAGGTGAAAGCCTCCGTGGGTTCGAATCCCACCCTCTCCGTTGTGCCTTTTGTTTAAAGTAGTAACTGGTAATACAATTTATACAAATCTACTCTAAATGGCTAGTTTGTTTGGCTCTTCTGATGTAAGATTAGCCGTCTTGGAAGAGAAATTAGGCGTCTACGAGGAGCTCTCCAGAGAGATGCTGGCAAAGCTCGAAACGGCTGTAGATAAGATCTCCGAGGCAAATCAGAATGTTGCCAAAGTCCTCGTAAGGCACGAGGAGCGGCTTGATCAGAATATCCAGTCCGATAACGCCATAATGAAACTCCTTGAGGGCTTAAAGACCGCTCACGAGAGAGATAATAAAGAGATGGAGGAAAAGATCGCGGTAATAAATTCCAAAGTAGATGAGTTATCTAAATTTCGTTGGATATTTGCTGGTATACTGCTAGTTGTGGGAATTATAGCAGGCCAAGTAAACGTCCTAGAGTCGATGTTCCCTCAACCTCCCTCAGTGCATTCAAACTAGTGAGAGGACAGCGCATAGGCTTTATCTATAAAAAAGCTTGGAGAAGTGGTATAATACAGTGCGTATCTGCTGAGTTCCCAGGTTATTATGCAATCTTTCTTGTCAAGGATTCCACCGGCGCAATTATCCCCGTGGATTCACGAGACGCTTCATACCTATAGATGGGGCATTGTAGGGGTTCTGAGTTTCCTCTTGATATTTATCCCGATCTATGGTATAATGTATATACACCAGAAATCTGGCGAATAAGATCGGGACTGTCGCCTATTGGTTAAGGCCCACTGCTTATAACGGTGTGAACGGAGTTCAATTCTCCGCAGTCCTATTCGCTCCTTTAGCAATCTGGTGAATGCAGCGAACTCATAATTCGCCTGAGGCGTGTTCGATCCACGCAAGGAGCACCAGCCTAAGTGGCGGAATTGGTAGACGCCCTGGTTTTAGGTACCAGTGGGGGTAACCCCGTGGAGGTTCAAGTCCTCTCTTAGGTATTATTTAATATTGTTTCTTAGCTCTGGAGTTTAAAGTTACCCAAGCAAAGAAAATTATGCTTTCAACAGAAACCCGTCTTCGCCTTGAGGACATTGCCCGTAAGATCGCGAGAGGGGCCGAGGTCTCCTTCGAGGAGATGCAGTGGGCCCAAAAATGGGCGGATCATAACCGCTCCGCGTATAGCATCATGCGTACCGCAAGAAGAATCGCGATCAATGGCACCCCAGAGAAGGATTCGCTTGACGAGTTTATGACGCAGATGGACCTAGGGGATCCCGATCCCTCTACCCATCTAATCGGTCCTCAGGATCCTGATACGCTAGCCCAGTGGTTTAAAGCTCCCCCATGGCTGAAAAACGACTGATTACCGAGGAGGACTTCGCCAGGCTCTTAGAACTGGCGAACGAGTTAAAGCTCGAGGAACTCTTCGAGGAACCCAGTTCCTACGAGGATGAGATCGACGAGTGATTACATGGTATAATAGGCTATGTAAGGGCGATTAGCTCAGCGGTAGAGCACCTCGTTTACACCGAGATTGTCGGCGGTTCGATCCCGTCATCGCCCATGTCAGGGTATGATAACATACCCCCTATAGGGTTTAAAGTAACTATATGGAAAACATCACCTTTTCAGACTCGCTAAAGGTCAATCCTGGCGGAAGTATCAGCTTTAGCGGCGATGCTAAAGCCACTCTGATCGTAGACGACGAAACTATCGTCCTCTCCTCCTCTACCTCTCCAGAGGAGTACTGCAAGCGCTTCCCTGACGCTTTGGAGTGCAGGGAGTACGACGTTTAACTGTCACAACCTTCTTGACGAGCATTTTCCCTCTGTGATAGGATTGGTCTATCCAGAGGTTTTTTAGTAAGTGAACATCTTCTTCCTAGACAACGACCCTGAAAAAGCCGCGAAAGCCCACTGCGATAAACACGTCAATAAGATGATTGTAGAGCACCTCCAGATGATGAGCGTAGCTCTCGCCTACCACGGTCTCGATCCCGCTCGTAAGAAGGACGGTAACTTCTACTCCGTAAGAGCCTTCAAGAACCACCCTTGTACCCTCTGGGTTAAGGAGACAATGCCTAACTTCATCTGGACGTGGAAAGTAACATGGCACCTCTGTGAGGAATTTAAGCTAAGATACGGCAAAGAGCATTCCGGCAAAACAAGCTTAAAGTCTATCGACTTGCAAAGAGTGATGGACGAGTACCCTAATGAGCACTATACACGGCCCGCTCAAGCAATGCCCGACTTCTGTAAAGTCGATGGTGATGCCGTCCAGTCTTACCGTAATTACTATAACTGGATGAAGTGGAGATTTGCTACATGGAAAACCGAACCGCCAGAGTGGTGGGCTCCAGCGTGTTGCGTGGAGGCTAGGAATGAGTACTAAGAAATACTGCATTATCGGAGATCTCCACGGCCGTATAGAGACGTTCGATCGCATACTAGAGAGATCTAAAGGCTACCATTTTGTGATATTGGGCGATGCGATTCACCATAAACCCTTCTTCAAGAGGTCTCGACGCTCGTCTCCGATAAAGATGCTGCTAAAGATCAAAGATATGACCGACTCGGGAGAAGCAACATTTATCATAGGCAACAATGAGAACTACATACTTAAAAACCTACTTCTGCCAAAAACCGAGATAAAGCAGAAGGAGGTTAGATACACGCTCTCGTGTCTCAGAGACCTACCACTGGACGAGAGGCTGGGGATATTACACTGGATCTCTAATTGCCCACTAACTGTAGAATTTGATTCTTACGGTAAAACTTACCGATGCTCCCACGCTTACTACGATCCCAATTACACGAAAGAGACTCGGAACAATGTCCTCACAGGCATAGGATACCCCTGGTTTAAAAACGACGACCTTGAGGACCACATAGGCAACGATGCTGAGTATTTCTTTGGGCACTACGGGTATCCGTATTTTCGCAAGAATCTCAAGATCCTGGACGCTACTAATTTTGAAGGAGTCGGGGTGTACTACACCGACAGAGAGGAGTTCCTGATCTACTACTAAGCCACTTTGCCATCTGACCACCATCTCTTGACTGAGGTGGTGGTTTGTGGTATGATGATGGTATCTAATATCGGTGTCTATGTCCAAACTCAACTCGCTAGGTTACGTGGTTCTTTCGGATTCCATGAACTCCAAAGTGTTTGGTGAGGGCGTAACAGCTACTTCTCCCACAGAGAAGAAAGTAAGCAATATCGTCTCAGAGATGGAGAAGTTCGGGGTGGAGTTTCCTGTGAAGAACCCCGACAGCTTTTTCATCGAGGACTTCAGTCTGCCCACCCTCCAAGCCGGAAACATCAAAGACCACTTTGACTCTATCTCTAAGGAGGTCACTGCCGATCGCGTTCGTCTGATGAAGGACTTTGCCTATACCGAGGTTCCTGACGCACCGGATAAGACGGAGTACTTCCTCCACGCTGGATGGGTCAGGTACCCTTTCGATGGGGATGCCGAGGTGGTGGATGGGATCGAGGAACAGATCGGAGTGTTTGACTGCGAGACGTTTGTGAAAGGAAGCGACTTCGCGCATCCGATCCTCGCGACCGCTGTGACCGAGAAGGCCTACTATATCTGGATGCATCCGAGCTTTGTCAACCCTAAGCTACCCTATAAGCCTATGCTGGTGCCCTTGGGCCGCAAGGATGGAGTATTTATCGCACATAACGTAGCCTATGACCGCCCTCGGACGGAGGAAGCCTACGTCCTCGGGAAAACCAACTCGTGGTTTGATACCATGTCCGCTCACATCAATGTCTCCGGGCTTGCCTCTGGTCAGCGCTGGTGGTACGTTCAGAAGCAGACAAAGAAATCGACGTATAAGGCCGATCCCATCTGGGCGAACAAGGGTGCGATGAATAACCTCATCGATTGCTACAACTTCCACTGTCGTCCGGCTGTTCCTCTGGAGCAGGAAGATAAGAAGATTCGTAATACCTTCGTGGAAGCCACCTCTATGGAGGATTTTGTACCCGAACGTGACGATCTTATCAAATACGCTCTGAATGACGTAAAGATCACCTTCGAGTTGTACTCGATTCTCGTTCTGAAGTACCTGCAGAATAACCCGTCTCTGACAACTCTCGCGGGACACTTCGGCATCGCCGCTGCCAAACTCCCCGTAGTATCCGACTGGGATGAGTGGTTTAACAGCTGCGAGGAGCAGTGGGAGAAGTCCATCTCTCGCCAGGAGGAGATCCTAGGTGTGATGGCCACCGAGATCTACGAGGCTTGGAACGAGGGCGAACTGACAGACGAGGATGTAAAAGCGGATCCGTGGCTTTCCCAGCTGGACTGGGAGGCAAACTTCAAACTCACTAAGGCCGGGAAACCCAGCTCGAAGTGGTACGGAGTGCCCAAATGGGTGAGAACAGTGTCCGCGAAGGATCTCGTGGATGGCAAACCCGTCATCCAGGGTATCTCTACCAAGAACCGGCTCTCTCACCTCCTCCTTCGCCTCAAGTGGGGAGATCAGCCTATTCGCTTCTTCACTGATAAGGGCTGGTGTTACATGGACGAGGATAGCGGTTCTTACGTCCGTATTCCTCACAAAGATGGCGAGGGAGTCAACGTTGGTGGTGTGCTAACGAAGGATTATGTTGAGGATTTTGAATCTGGGATTCTTAGTTCTGATCTCCCTCAGGCAAAAGAGCTCATCTCTCTTGCCGTGAATGTCGCCTACTGGACTTCTGTCCGGTCACGTGTGCGAGAGCAGAACGTGGAGACTGTGCAGACTCCAGAGGGGGATAAGTTCAAGCTTATCGTCCCCGCCTCCGTGCCCCATAACACATCTACAAATCGTGCGGGGGAGAATCTCTGGCTAACTGTTCCTGATCCCAAGTACGATAAGATCGGCAGCGAGATCAAGACACGTGTCCAAGCACCCGAGGGCTATGTGTTTGTCCAATCCGACTTTGACGCTCAGGAGGCCGTAGTTGCTTCTATCTTCGCCGACTCCTATCACAAAGTGGCAGGGAGTACTCAATTCTCCCACTCTATCCTCGCCGGATCTAAAGACGATGGTAGTGATATGCACTCTATGACGGCTAATGCTATCGGGATTACTCGAGCTATCGCCAAGGGTTGCAATTACGGAATGTTGTACGGATGTGGGGCTAAGACTCTGGCCAATACGATCCGCAAGGGGAACAAGAGCATCCCCATGAAGGATGCCATGGAGATGGGCAAGAAACTCATCAAGATCAAGAAAGGCGAGAAAGCTTCCAGGCTCTCCCAGACCCTGATTGGAGGATCCGACTCATACGCCTACAACGAGATGGCCCGTGTGGCGAACATGCCGTGCCCTGTCAACCCTCTCAGTGGCACTAAGATGTCCACAGCCTTCCGCCCCTCGAGTGTAGGGACCGACTTCTGGACAATGCGCAACAACTGGTGTATTCAATCCACCGGAAGTGCAATGCTCCACGCCTTCATGACAGCTATGGAGTGGCTTATTGACACATACGAGCTGGAAGCCGAATTCTGCATGAGTGTTCATGACAGTATCCTGTATCTGTGTCCCGAGTCCCAGGCCGAGAAAGTCGCCGCACTCTTTCAGGTGGCTCATGCCTGGTGCTGGGCCTGGATGAGGTATAATTATGGTATCTACGAGCTTCCCGTGGCTAATGCCTGGCTCTCCTCTATCGAGATCGACAGAATCTTCAGGAAGTCCGCCGACTCCAGCACCAAGACCGTCTCCCAGCAAAAATCCGAGCCCGATGGTCAATCCAGAACAATCCAGGAACTAATCCCGACCTTTAACACCCTCTTCGCTTAGACTATGGAAAAAGTAAAATTCGCATCCGTCACACGGACTATTGACCCCAAAACCCGGATTCATTACTTGGATGCGATTGACACAGAAGGTCAGCATTGGATGGCAGAAATGTCTCATCAGGAAGAGACATGGTTGGTATTCACACGAGTATGGCACAAAGACGCACAGCACCCTTATGACTGAACGCAATTTCAAGAGAGAGCTCTCCCACTCCATCTACTATGATATGGAGAACGGAAACGACACCGAGACTATCGACTATGACTCCCTGATCGCCATCCTCAGAGAACTACATGATAGAATTGAGAGACTTGAAAACCGACAATGACATCCTTTGACGACATAAACGACTACTTCAGAGCAACCTACGGCTTCTCGCTATTCCTCCGCGAGGAGCCTACTCTGATGTCCAAGCATAAACGCCCATCTAAGTGGGTAGGAGCGGAAGCTCCTGACATCGTCCTTCTTAGGCGTACTGGCTATCCCCCAACTAAATACCCGAAGTCCCATGGTATAATTAGCAATGGAGGCCACCGACTTGTGTCCCTCTCGACCGTCCTATCTAACCTCAAGGAAGGTCGGCAATTGTTCATTCGATTATAAATATCGCTTGTTCAGTTTAAAGTTAAATTCAGCCGTTTGTTAAGAATTTGTTAAATTGCTTAACGGGCGTCTGTCATAGCATCTCTAACTCATCTATAAACAATTGCAGATTGCAAAGATGACCCTGGAATGTTATGTTCCTTACATTGGAGCTCATGAAAAAGACTATTGTTTCCCTGGCCCTCGCCGCTCTCTCAGCTATCCCTCTTTCTGCAAAAGCAGGACAACAATGCGGAGGAGCAAGTTACTACGGACTAGGGGACGGATATCAAGGCGGAATTACAGCGTCAGGACGTAGGTTTGATACCTGGTCCAATCAAGCAGCGCACAAGTGGCTACCTTTTGGCACGGTTGTTACGGTGACTGCTAACGGTAGAAGCACTAGAGCCGTGATTACCGACCGCGGACCATTTGTCGGCGGAAGGATCATTGACTTGTCTGCGGCATCTTTTAGCGCACTCGGACCTATTTCCCGAGGGGTGCATAATGTTTGCATCTCGTGGAGATAGGTTAGTCTTAACAACTGAATAAAAAAGTAGCCCTGGTTTGCGCCAGGGCTTTATTTTTATGTTTCTCTGGACTTAGAATTCTAGAACCGATCCCAGCAGATAGTGGATCGTATTCGAGTCTGTTAGGAATCCCTCGATTACGTTGACTAGACCAAACTGTTTTTCTTGTTCCGCAACATCTCTAAGCAGTTCGAGATCCGATCTGTACTTCATACACAGACCCATCAGCCTGCTCACCAGATCGAATCCTGTCGACCACTCGAGCTCAGGCACTTCGTGAAAAATACGAGCTGGGATCTCCATCCCGAGTCCGCGGCCTTGCTCTGCTATAAGATCTACCTGAGCATCTAGGATGCCGTAGACCTTCTCGAAGAGTAGGTGGAGTTGGTAAAAATCTCTCCCAACAACATTCCAGTGGGCGAGTTGAGCTGCTCCTCTGAAACTCATCAGAGATGTAAGCACGGAAGGAAATAAGGAGTTCATGTTAAGTCTTTATACGCTTGGTTTGTTTTGAGCAGAAGGTCCTGTCTTGCGGAGGTGCCAGGATTTGAATTAGGTACCGTTCCGGCTTGGTTTTTCCATAGACCTGAGTCTATGTTCAGTTTGAACCACGGCGGATACGGCTCGCTGTTATCCTTGTAGCATTTCCAAACCTTTTGAAGCTGTCCTGATACTACTTTAGACTGATCGATGACTCTTTCGCCTTGATTATTGAAGCTAAGCGCGGACCTAGGTATGAAACTATACGTGGCGTTGCCATTGAATGCGGCGTTGCATGTAACTTCGAGATTATCCGATAGCTCTCTTGAGCATCTTGCATCCTCAACGACGAACTCCTCAAATGAGTCGGCAGTCACCTTTCTACGCCATATGGCAAGACCGGTATTCTTTCCGTCTGGTGTTAGTAGGCAGCTACGCTGCGGTAAGAAGTCTTCTATGGAGATGGGATCGAAAGCAGCACAAGGCTGAGAGAAAAATCTTCCGTCGGATAGGTTTACCTGAACGGTAAAGTTCATCTCGTAGATGAATTGTGAGGCCTCAGTAACCTGGACAAATCTTCCAGCCCCTGGCTCAAAGCCCGTTTGGAATTCTAGACCCGGTATCTCAGGCACCCACCCAGTAACCGCGTCGTAGATAAGATCCATGAGCGGAAGGGCGAAACTATGACCCTCTCTCTGAACCTGCTTCTGAACTATCGTAATCGAATAGTTGATAGATCTGCTTCTTACTGTGGGAATATAGGCACCTTTGTTAGGGTTATTGGTGGTTTCTCCGGCGTAACTGACTATAATCATAGTCTGCTCGGACACTCTACCCGACTCGTCTAACTCCTCGGCAAGTCGCAGCACAACAGCGCTTTGCCCCAAAGTGCTATGCACTCTCTTATGGAGTTGATTCTCAATCTCAAGGAGCATAACTCACCAGACTCCGCCGCTTATAAAATTCTGAAGCTCCCAGTTACCTGTAAGATAGTTATAGAGCAGGGCGTCTCCAGGCTTAACATTGCGGGTGAAGTTTACATCGGACAGATCCTGGATCTTTCTAGTTCCTTCTAATGCAATAATGTACTGTCTGAGCTCGTCCGCTGATTGCTTATACGCCGTATTGTCAGGGAATACCCCTATACGCCCTGATAATCCTCCATATGAATTACCGTAATAGCATCCTCCACCGGGACCATCTTGCACGAGAAGGAACGCCGATCCATCGGCAGGGCCTGGATTGAACGGATCGTAGCCGTATGGTTGATTTGACATCAGAATGTATCTCCTAATTTTAATCCGTTGTAATTATCGAAGTTACCGTCAGCGGATTCCGTCTCGTTAGTAGAGATAATCATATCTCCGTTGGCTGGATCCACCGCGTCTTGAGTGTTTGTAAACGACGAGAGTCCTCTTGTGGTTTCTAGAGCATCGAACAGCTCGTTGATCTCTATTGTAGACTCAGTCATCGTTCCTTCTACACCCATGGAAGAATCATTAAGCCCTTCCGAACGCACCCTCTGGTTAGAAATAGCTTCCTTGCGTGGGAACTGCCACCACCGATTATTTCCTCCTTCTTTTAGCACCCAACGGCTGAGTGAAGGCTCTGTGAAACTGCGTCCTCTGGCATAGGAGCTCTTAGTCATAGAGCAGCCACTCTGCCAGTACCTGTAAGCTTCCTGCCACTTCAGCCCGGTTGAGGGTGAGGCTTTGGACGCCCAGAGTTCCAGTTGCTGAAGAGCTTTCTCAGCCGCTTCCACCACCTGCTGGCGCGGGCGGAGAACATCTAGGTACCAACGAGCTAGGATAGCTTGTGTGCGGCGATACGATCCGGCGATCAGGATCTTACCCTGAGGAGGAGCCGTGAGGATGTAGTTATTGATCAGAACAGCCGCGTCATTAAGAGCGATCTGAATCTTATCGTTATTAATGCTATTTCCTGTAGGATTGTCGATGTTTGATAACTCGACCGCCTCTTGGTAGCCGAAGACTTCCACAAAGTAATCTACTGTTGCGAAGTTGCAGTTATCCGCTACGCCAAATCTATCAGGGTAGGGTGAGTTGGGCATAGTGCGTGCCTATCTATATGGACTTTAAACTATGTCCCTGTAACGGACAAAAAAAGAGGCCCGAAGGCCTCAGTGATTATCGTGGGTTAAGCTCAAGCACCAACAGGGTTGTTGAAGATGAAGCCAGAGCCACACTTGCCGCTTTCACCCATGCCTACGAGCTCGAAGGAGCGCTCGACAAGGATGTCACCGGTGAACACTCTACGCTCGATGTTGAAGCGCTCAGGAGTGGCGATAGGATAGCCGCTCAGAGTGTAGGTGTAAGCGAAAGCAGGGTTACCATAGTTGGCATCCAGGGCGGGCATGAAGCCATCGGTGGAGGCTGAAGGATGGTAGAAGAGAACGGCTACGTTGTTGTAGATGTTCTCAAGAGCACCGGTGGACTGATTAAGCTTCAGTCTGCGGGCCACGCGGATCTCGTCAAGGCCGAAGATCTGAGCCAGAGTCTTCTCATCGACCAGTACACCGCGCTGCATGAAGTCGCGGATACGCTTGTTACGCTTCAGAGCGTTGAAGGCGTCAGGTGAGATAACCATCTTGTTAGGATAGATACCGATCTGTGAACGCACCTGCTCCTTAGCTTCGTCCATCAGGACTTCGATATCAGCTGTGGGGCTGTTGAATTGATCAGCACCGCCGTTATAGGTGGCGAGATCGAGCACGTTGTTGGTCTCGTACTGGGTGGAGTCGGTTACGATAGTGGCAACCTGAACTTCCCATGACTGCATGAGACGGTTAGCGGCGTCCTTAGCAGCGAACTGGCGCAGGTCGATCTGAGCGGCGCCATTCTTGGCCTCAGCAGCTACTTCCTCGGCGATTTCCCAGCTGATCGCTTCCTGACGGAGAGCGCACGAACGGGTTCCGAACTCATTCTGGATCTTCTGGATGTTGGTTCCAGGAGCGCGCAGGAATGACTGAGCAGCAAAAGCTTCTTTGCCGAATACAAGGGTACGTCCAGCGCGAGTATTCATAGATACGGCGGGAGCGAAGAAGGTGGCTACACCCTCAGCGTTCTTATACCCTTGAGCGAGTTGCGTAAGAATAGGGTCAATTACGCGTACCTGATCAAGATTCATCATGATGTTTGTTCTCCTTTAGTTATCTATGGATCAAGCTAGAGCAGCACCGGCTTCGTTACCGAGCTTAACACGAACGTAGGCGGTTTCGCCTGCGCCGGTAACTACGGCATCGAGAGCTCTGCCAAGGGCGATCTTGCCAGTTCCTGCAGCGCCAGTGGTGGCTTGGCCGGAAGCGTTTGCGAAGATCGGGGCATCAACAGCGATGTTCTGTGAGGCAGCTACTTGAACAATAGCGATACCAGTGGTCACAACCGAAGCGAGACCCTGATAGGGGAATACGCCAGGCTTGAGGGGAGTGGTGGAAGGATTCAGTTGACCTTCGTACACCAGAGTTGTACCGTCATCTACCTGATAGCCCTTGGCGGTTAGTTCGCCTTGGCCATAAATGTTGTAGATGTTCACGCCAGCGGCATAGCCGTTAGCAGCGGGGTAAGCGCCGTTGCGCTTTACGAAACGATGAGCCTCGACACCATTGGCGAGAGCTGTGGCGTCGGTGACGGTCACAGTCTCAACATACTGGTGATCAAAGGACATATAACGTGGATCAGTTGCCATGTTTAGTTACTCCTTATGAGTCAGATAGGATAGCCTTCAGAGCGATGGTGTAATCGACGCCCTTGGACTCCGAGTACTCCAGCGCTTGAGCGTGAAGATCGGCGGTGTTAGGATCGTAGATATACCCGTCGGCTGAGGGCGCGATTTGCTTCTTGCTCTTAGGAGCAGAAGCGGGGGTGGCGAACTCTTCAAAGCTGACCATGGAAGGTAGGTTTTCCAGTACACCTTTAAAGAAGTCGAATTGCGAAGCTTTACCTGCCTCGGAGAAATTCACCGAGTTCTTGCTGTTCAGGGTCTCCATGAAACGAACCAAGTCGGTTTTGGATACGATCTGCTCAGTAAGCTTAGCCTGGCTGTAGAGAGTCTCAGCGAAATCACCGATTTCCTTCTCTCTCATCAGCTTTTTCTGTCTGGCAAGTTCCTCTTCTAATTCGGCTACCCGGGTCTGTAGATCGCCCTGAACTCCCATAGCGGGCTCGCTATGATCCAGAGTTCCTGTAGCCTCTTCAGGAGTTGTCTCCTCTGCCATGTCGCTCATTTTCTTTTTCTCTTCGTCTTCGTCCTCAGCACATGAGGCTGAGTCCTTCTCTGCGTAAACTTCCTCTCCTTTGGGCTCTTCGGCGCCTTTCACATCCTCGGAAGAAGGTGATCCGGCATCGCTGGGCTCTTCAGCACCAGAGACCATCTCTCCCATATCCTCGGTTTTCTCTTCTTTGTCGTCCTCTTCGGACTTATCCTCTCCCTTTTTAGCCTCCATGGCTTTCTTCAGCCCTTCGGGCATCTCGCCATAAGACATTCCATCTTGTCCTTCCATCATGGAAGCAGCATCAGTTTTGAGAGCTAGAGCCTTGATTAGCTCGTCAATTTCGTATTGCGAGGCGAGCTGAGCGATCTTCTGATCGTCGCCTTCCACGTCTCCAGAGATATCCTCTGTTTCCATGCCGGCACCCTCATCTCCGCCTTCTTCCGCAGGCTCATCTCCGCCTTCTTCTGGCATCTCAGCGTCGTCTCCGCCATCGGAGGGAGCATCTGATCCAGCGTCAGCTTCGGGCATTTCCATGTCCGAATCGCCTTCTGGAGCTTCACCGTCTCCACCATCCTCTAGACCCAGGTCATCCGAACCGTACTCGGCGGGAGCCATGTCGTCCTCTGTGGGATCGGCAGCGTAATCCATGTCGTACTCGGCTGGACTACCGGTCTCGGAGATCTGATTTCCGTTATCGTCATAGACGTTGGCTTTAGAAGTGCTTCCGCCAGCGCCGATATTGATATTTACGGTCATCCCCCCTCCCTCAGTATGTTCTACAACCGAAGCAGGAGTTTCTGTTTTGGTTTTTTTCCTGGCCATAGTTAGATTTTTTCCTAAATTTTCTTTAAACGAAATAGAAGACTCCCCTTCGGAGGGGGCAATTGTGATCGTTTGATCTCCGGTAATCTCGGAGAAAGCAGTTAGTCCTTTAACGGCCGGAATGGAAACTAAACCAAGATGGCGTAGGGAAAGCTTCCCAGGTGTCGGATTTGTTTCAGCTTCAGGCAGGTAAAATGAGCTACTTACTTTTTTAAACACCCCATCTTTGATGAGCTGTTCGGCCTTAGGGGTAAGTTCGACCTTACCCCAAAGCTCTTTTCCTTTTCTCCAGACTTTACGTACCCAACCTAGAGCTGGAGTACCGTCATCCTGGTCGTGACCGATGATAAGCGGAGCTTCATGGTTGATGGGGTCGTAAGACCCCACTACCTGATCAAGATCCCCTTCGGTGAAAACCAGCTTCTGGCCCGTAGAAGAGATCTGCGGGCCCGCTCTGAACATCTCGATAAAAACAACCTTTTTAGGTTGCTGAGATGAGAGTGGTTCTTTCGCGTTGAGTACGTGTTCTTTCATCTATCAGAATACGGTAGTCGCGTTTAGAAGTGAGCTGAATCTCTCTTCATTTCTGGAGAATGAATCGCTCAGTTGAGCAACTTGTCCCGCTGGGGTTCTCACGATGGTTACGAGTAGACGCTCAAGAGTTGGGCTGGTGGCCACATAAACGTCCAGTCTCACGGATCCGTTCTCCAGATCGGTGTTATTATTGTTAGCCGATGAGCAAACAACCAGATAAGCCTGCTCAGGACGTGATCCGAACAGTGCTCCCTGACGGAAGAACTGACCTAGGACCTGAGAAGCGATGGACTTGACTCTTGCGTATACTGTCCCTGCCGAGTCGATCTGCTCGAATAGGATGTCATCGAAGCTACGACCCATAACGTCGATAAGAACGTTAAGGATGGCGCGGGTGTTGACAAACTTAAAGAGCGGATTGGGCGAGAGAGTTCTAGCTCCCCAAGCCACAATGCCACGGTTAGGCAGTGAGCGGATCGGGTTAAGTCCGAGAGCGTATGTAACTTCCTGCTGCTGAGCAGAGATATCGAATCTCAGTCCGTTAGCGCCACGAAGAGCGTAACGAGCTCCGGCCGGAGGCTGCTGGAAGCCCTCGTTGATGTATCTCGAGCAGGCGATGCCAGCTACGTAGCTCGAAGGAGCGATGTAGCGATCCTCAAGATTCTTAACATAAGGAGCGTAGTAAGCGGCGTGACCGAACGGTACACCCACGGTGGACTTGATAGCATCGAGTTCGTCCTGTACCTGAGTCAGGGAGAGCTCGTCAGCTCCACAGTCGATCAGAGCGATGTGCTGTGTTCCTGAGATGCCTTCTGTAGGACCTAGTTTACCTTCAG
>JACCDS010703721.1_pt1 | contig 35247 bp, 28 predicted proteins | sample 7446441 | NCBI WGS metagenome assembly JACCDS01 (sample SAMN15323445, study PRJNA562643) | freshwater metagenome | isolation source: river surface water | place: USA:Blue River Watershed | collected 2017-08-17
CAGTTCCTCGCGCACGCGCTCGTTGATCAGCACGTTGGCGTCGATGGCCATGCCCAGCACCAGGGCGATGGCGGCGATGCCTGGAAGCGTCAGCGTGGCCTGCATCATCGACAGCACGGCCACCAGCAGCAGCAGGTTCACACCCAGCGCCAGCGTCGAGAACACGCCGAACAGCAGGTAGTACAGGCACATGAACACGGCGATCGCCACGAAGCCCCACAGCACGCTGTGGAAGCCCTTGGTGATGTTCTCGGCGCCCAGGCTGGGGCCGATCAGGCGTTCCTCGATGATCTCCATCGGGGCGGCCAGCGAACCGGCGCGCAGCAGCAGCGCGGTGTCGGCCGACTCGACCGGCGTCATCGCGCCCGAAATCTGCACACGGCCGCCACCGATTTCGCCGCGGATCACCGGCGCGGTCACAACCTCGCCCTTGCCCTTCTCGAACAGCAGGATGGCCATGCGCTTGCCGACGTTCTCACGCGTCACGTCGCGGAAGATGCGCGCGCCACGCGAGTCGAGCGTGAGATGCACGGCGGGCTGTTGGTTGTCGTCGAAGCCGGCCTGGGCATCGGTGAGGTTTTCACCGGTCAGCAGGACCTGGCGCTTGACGATGACGGGCACGCCCCCCCGCTCGGTGTATCGCTCGGTGCCAAACGGCACGGGACCCGAGCCGGCCACGGCCGACTGGGCCTCGATGCTGTCGTCCACCAAGCGGACTTCCAGCGTGGCCGTGCGCCCGATGATGTCCTTGGCCTTGGCCACGTCCTGCACACCCGGCAACTGCACCACGACCCGGTCGGCCCCCTGCTGCTGGATCACCGGCTCGGCCACGCCCAGTTCGTTGATCCGGTTGTGCAGGGTGTTGATGTTCTGCTTGAGCGCCTGCTCCTGCACCGTGCGCGCCGCCTGGGGCTTGAGAGCCCCCGAGAGCTTGAACTCTTCGCCGACGCTGGCGTTGGTCCACTGCAGGTCAGGTTGCTGCTCGGTCAGCAGCGCCAGTGCGGCCTGGGCCCCCGATGCATCGCGCAGGCGCAGTTCCACCACCTCGCCGTTGCGTGAAATGCCGGCGTGACGGATGTTCTTGTCGCGCAGCAAGGTCCGGAGCTCACCCGTGACCGACTCGGCCTTCTTGGTGAGCGCGGCCTTCATGTCGACCTGCATCAGGAAGTGCACACCGCCGCGCAGGTCCAGGCCCAGGAACATGGGCTGGGCATGCAGCGCGGTCAGCCACTGAGGGGAACGCGAGGTCAGGTTGAGCGCAACGATGTACGCCGGGTCGGCGGCGTCGGGGTTGAGCGCTTTCTGGATGGCGTCGCGCGCCTTGATCTGCGTGTCCGTGTCCGCGAACCGGGCGCGGATGGAGTTGCCCTCGAACTGCACGAAGTCCGGCTTCAGGCCGGCCGCATCGAGGGTCCGCTGCACCTGGGGCACGAGGGCGCCATCGATCTTGATCGTGGCCTTGCCGCTCGAAACCTGCACCGCAGGCGCCTCGCCGAAGAAATTGGGCAACGTGTAGAGCAGGCCGACCACCACCGCCAGGGCGATGATCAGGTATTTCCACCAGGGGTAGCGATTCATGTCGGGATCCTCGGGACCACGTCCCGCAGCCCCACCGGATCCGCTCCGGCGGGTGGATGGAAGCCGTCCCGGACGGACGACCTCCGCGGCCGCACCAGCGGCCGTCAGTCAAAACCGGTCTTACTTGGCCGAGGCCAGGGTGCCCTTGGGCAGCACCTGCAACACGGCCGAGCGCTGCACCTGCACCTCGACACCGGAAGCCACTTCGAGGCCCACGTAGTTGTCGGTGAGCTTGGTCACCTTGCCCAGCAGGCCACCGGCGGCCACGACCTCGTCACCCTTGGCCAGGGCCTCGATCATCGCCTTGTGCTCCTTCTGGCGCTTCATCTGCGGACGGATCATGATGAAGTACAGCACCACGAACATCAGCACGAGCGGCAGCAGCTGCATGAGCTGGGAACCGCCCGAGGCGGCAGCGGCCGGGGCCGTCTGTGCGTATGCGTTGGAAATGAACACCTTGGGGCTCCTGATAAGGAAGTCGGAACAAAGCGTTCGATTGTAGGGCCGGCCCTTTTCAACACATGCGGTGGAAATCGCACTCAACCCAGGGCCTTCCGGGCCGATACACCCGGGACCATGGCCGCGCCTTCTCCCCTCGCTCCCACGTCATGCCCCCCCCGGGGCCCGGGACCGGCCGATCTGGCCCGGGCCTTCGGCGCAGGCCTGCTGACGCTGCGCTATCAGCCCCAGGTCTCACTGCTGACCGGTGCCGTCACGGGGGCCGACGCAGTGCTGCATTGGGACGATCCGCGATGGGACGAGATTCCCGCGGCGCGCACGCGTGCCCTGGCCTTCGAGGCCGGACTGGACCATTCGCTGGCCGACTGGATGCTGCAGGAAGCCTGTCGCCAGTTGCAGCGCTGGCAGGCTCGCGGCGTGTACCTTCCCCGGCTGAGCTTGCGGCTGCCCTGGTCCACGCTGGACCACGCCCGCACCGCCGACCGCATCGCCGACACCCTGGACGACCTGGACCTGCCGGCCCACCGCCTGGCCCTCGAAGTTCCCCTGGACGCCCTCCTCACGCCCACCCGCTGGCTGAAGCACACCCTGCTCGCCCTGCGCTCGGATGGTGTGCACATGGCCTTGTCCGGCTACGACGGCGACGGCCCCTCTCTGCGGGCCCTGAGCGAGCTGCCCGTGGACGAACTCGTGCTCGACAGCCCCCTGATCCAGACACTGGACCACCCGGAAGACCCGGTCGCCCGTGCGGCCGTCGGCATGGCCCACGCCCTGGGCTGGCGCTCCGTGGCCTCTGGCCTGACCCACGAGGGCCAGGTCGACCGCGTGCGCCTGATCGGATGCGACGAGTTCCGGGGGTCGGTCCTGAGCGATGCACTTCCGGCGGGCATCCTGGGGGACGTCGTGGCCGCCGCGCCCGTGCATGAACGCATCGTCATGACGGTGCCAGCCGACGAGATGGAGCTCCCTCAGCCTCCGGCCGCGCGGCCCCAGGGCCCCCGTACCCAGGCGGCACACGCCGCCTGACCGGTTGGATCGCCCCGGAACGTCTCAGGACGTCTCAGGACGTCGCTGGAGGCCGGGCGGCCGCACGGGCCGCGAACTCGGCCCGCAGCGCCTTGAGCTTCTCGCGCGGGTCTTCCTTGACGGTTTTTTCGTCCAGCTTCATCTCGGCGATGAAGCGGCTGGGCGGCACCTTCTTGAGCTCGCGCCCGCGCCGCTGACGGATCAGCGTGCTCACCAGCAGCGTGCGCCGTGCGCGGGTGATGCCCACATACATCAGACGACGCTCCTCCTCCAGCCGCTCGAGGGTCATGTCCTCTTCCTCGCGGCGGAAGGGCAGCGTGCCCTCGTTGACCCCCACCAGCACCACGTGCGGCCACTCCAGGCCCTTGGAAGCGTGCAGCGTGGACAGCGTCACCATGTTCTGGTCCTCCCCCCGCTCGGCCAGGCTGAGGATCACGCTGATGGACTGAGCCACCTCCAGCACGCTCTTGCGCTCGCGCTCGACGGTCATGCCGCCATCGTTGTCGATCTGTCCACCGCAGCGCTTGGCCACCCAGTCGATGAAATCGAGCACGTTGGCCCAGCGCGCCGCCGCCGCTTTCGGGTTCTCCTCGTCTTCCAGCAACGCCGATTCGTAGCCGATCTCCGACAGCCACTCCAGCAGCATCGGCTTGGCCGCCTCCGCCCCGATGGTGTGGCGGGCCTTGTATTCCAGATCGTTCACGTAGCGACCAAACTCGTGCAGCGAACCGATCGCCTTCTTGCTCAACACCGTGCCCAAGGACTCCTGGAACAGCGCCTCGAACAGGCTGACCTTCCACTTGCCGGCGAACTCGCCCAGCGCCCCCAGTGTGGTGTGGCCAATGCCGCGCTTGGGCGTGGTGATGGAGCGCAGGAACGCCGGGTCGTCGTCCTGGTTGACTAGCAGGCGCAGCCACGCGCACAGGTCCTTGATCTCGGCGCGGTCGAAAAAGCTCTGGCCGCCGGACACCTTGTAGGGAATCTGGGCCTTGCGCAGCGCCTCTTCGAGCTTGCGGCTCTGCATGTTGGCGCGGTAGAGGATGGCAAAGTCCTTCCACTCCGTGGTGCCGGTGTGGGCTCCGGTGGCATTGGCCACGATGCTCTGGATGCGCGCCACGGCCCGCTCGGCCTCGTGCTCCTCGTGGTCGCATTCCACCACCCGCACCGGCTCGCCTTCGCCGAACTCGCTCCACAGCTTCTTCTGGAAGATCTTGGGGTTGAGCGCAATGACGTTGTTGGCCGCACGCAGGATGGCGCCGGTGGAGCGGTAGTTCTGCTCCAGCGGGATGACCTTGAGCGAGGGGTAGTCCTGCGGCAGGCGCTTGAGGTTCTCGATGGTGGCGCCGCGCCAGCCGTAGATGGACTGGTCGTCGTCACCCACGGCCGTGAAGATGCCCCGATCCCCAACGATGGCCTTGAGCAGCTCGTACTGGGTGGCGTTGGTGTCCTGGTATTCGTCGACCAGCACATGGCGCAAGGTGCGGTTCCACTTGGCCCGCGCCTCCTCGTTGGTCTGCAGCAGGTGCAACGGCAAGCCGATCAGGTCATCGAAGTCCACGGCCTGGAAGGCCGCCAGGCGCTCCTGGTAGAGCTTCATGACCATGGCGGCGACGCGCTCGTCCTCGTCGGCGGCTGCGGCAGCGGCCTGTTCAGCGTTGAGGCCCTGGTTCTTCCACAGGCTGATGGTCCACTGCCAGGCCCGGGCCACCTTGGCATCGGTGGTGCCGCCGGCCTCACGCAGCACGTTCAGCACGTCGTCCGAATCCAGGATGGAAAACGCCGGCTTCAGGCCCAACTTGTCACCGTCTTCGCGCAACATGCGCACGCCCAGGCTGTGGAAGGTCGCGATCACCAGCTCCTTGGCGGCCTTGGCCCCGATGAGCGAACGCGCCCGCTCGCGCATTTCCTGAGCGGCCTTGTTGGTGAAGGTGATGGCCCCGATCTCCGACGGCTTCAGCCCGGCCTGAAGCAGCCGGGCGATCTTGTGCGTGATCACGCGCGTCTTGCCCGAACCGGCGCCCGCCAGCACCAGGCAGGGGCTGTGCAGGTGGTGGACGGCTTCGAGCTGAGCGGGGTTGAGGGTGGAGGGGGCTTCTGCCATGCGTGGGAGACCCGGGAAATGTGGCTTTTGACCGGCGCGGATCATAACGGGGGGGCTGAACGGGGGCTTTCCCCGACATTCACGCGAGAACCCACCGTCTAGGATCCGCCCCGTTTTTTGCGATTCCGGCCCCAGCCTGTCTGGCGCTGTCGACTCTCCGGAGACCTTGTGGCCCGACCCACCCTGCTCGTCGTCGACGACGAGCCGATGAACATCGCCGTGCTCTCTCGACTGCTCAACCCCACCTACCGGGTTCTGGGCGCCCGCACGGGCGCCTCGGCACTGCAATTGGTCGAATCGCAAGCCCCCGACCTGATCCTGCTGGACGTGATGATGCCCGACCTGGACGGCTACGCCGTGCTGTCCGCCCTGCAGGCCCACCCGGCCTCGGCGGGGATCCCCGTGATCTTCGTGACCGCCATGGACAGTGAAGGCGACGAAGAACGTGGCCTGACGCTGGGAGCGGTGGACTACATCTCCAAGCCCGTCCAGCCCGCCGTCGTGCGAGCCCGGGTGCGCACCCAGCTGGAACTCAAGCACGCGCGCGACCAACTGGCACAGCAAAACCGCAGGCTTGAAGGCGAGCTCGAACAGCACATGCGCGAGGCCCTCATCGCCCAGGACCTGACGTTGTGCGCCATGGCGGAGCTGGCCGAGACGCGTGACAACGAAACCGGCAACCACATCCTGCGCACCCAGTCCTACGTGGAGGCGCTGGGGCGCCGCCTGCAGCGGCACCCCGACTACGCCGCGCAGTTGGGTGAAGCCGACCTGATGCGCATCGTGAAAGCCGCCCCCATGCACGACGTGGGCAAGATCGGCATCCGCGACGACATCCTGCTCAAGCCCGACAAGCTCACGCCCGACGAATTCGAGATCATGAAGTCGCACGCCCGCATCGGCGGCGAGACCCTGGCCAAGGCCATCCGCAAGGCCATGACCCTGCACGAGACGTCCGAGGATGCGCCCCTGCCCGAATCGGTGCGCTTTCTGGAAGTGGCCCGGCTGATCGCCCTGCACCACCACGAAAAATGGGACGGCACGGGCTACCCGGAGGGACTGGTCGGTGTCGCCATCCCGCTGCCAGCCCGCCTCATGGCCCTGGCCGACGTCTTCGACGCCCTGACCATGCGCCGGGTCTACAAGGCGGCCTGGTCGCTGGACGAAGCCACCCGCTACATCGTGTCGCAGTCCGGCCGGCATTTCGACCCCCACATCGTGGCTTCCTTTGTCGACATCCAGGACGAATTTGCCGCCATCTCGGCCATGCTGGCCGATTGAAACCCCATGTCGTCGTCCCCGCTCCGCCCCGCTCCGGACGAATCCCCGGACATCCAGGCCCTGCGCGCCGACCACGCCCGCCTGCGGGCCATCCTCGACGCCATGCCGGACCTCCTGTGGCTCAAGGACCTGGAAGGGCGCTACCTGAACTGCAACCCACGCTTCTCGGCCTTTGCGGGACGCTCCGAATCCGAGCTGCGCGGGCTGTACGACCACGACGTCTCCCCGGCGGACCAGGCCGCCTTCTTTCGCGAAAACGACCGCCGGGCCCTGGCCCTGGGGCGCGGTCACGTCAACGAGGAGGAACTGACCTTCTCCGACGGGCACCGCGAGTGGCTGCAGGTCATCAAGACCCCGATGCGGGACGCCGCCGGCCAGGTCACCGGCGTGCTGGGCATCGGCCGGGACATCACCACCTTGCGCACGGCACAGGTCCGCATCGAGCGGCTCAACCGCGCCTACGCGGTGCTCAGCGGGGTCAGCGAAATGCTGATGCAGCAAGACGACCGCGACGTGATGTTCACCCAGGCCTGCCGCCTCGCCGTGGAGGTCGGCGGCTTCCGATCGGTCTGGATCGGGGGGATCGTGGACGGAACGCCGGCCGGCAATCCCCCCGCCGGCCCGGTGCTGGTGCCGCTGGTGTGGGCCGGCGAGATCGGTCACCGCATCCACGACGTGCGGCTGCCGCTGACCGGCCGGATCGGCCCCACGGTCCGGGCCATGCTGGAACGCAAACCGTTTGTCGTCCAAGACATCGCGCACCACCCGGAGCTGACGGCCTGGCGCGAACTGTGCGCCGAGCGCGGCTACCGATCCGGGGCGGCACTGCCCATCACACACGGCGGCATGGCGCAGCATTGCCTGTGGGTGCTGTCCGACGAGGTCGGCCACTTCGATGAGGAGCAGGTGAACCTGCTGCAGCGCCTGGCCGAGAACCTGGGCTTTGCCCTGGACCTCCAGACCGCTCGCCAGGAGCGGCTCAAGGAGCAGCGCTTCCGTGCGGAACTCGTCGAGTCGGTCGCGGGGGTGTTCTACGCCCTCGGCGCGGATGGCCGCTTCCGCCAATGGAACCGCCGGCTGAGGGAGCTCCTGCAGCAGCGGGACGAAGACATGCCGTACCTGCATGCCGTCGAGTGTTTTGTCGAGGCCGACCAGGCCCTCATCCGCGAGCGGGTGGCCACGGTCCTGCAAGAAGGCGAAACCCAGACCGAAGCCCGGCTGCGCGGTCCCAACGGGCAGGTCATTCCGTTCCTGTTCACGGCCCGGCGCATCGGACAAGGCCCGGACGCCATCATCGTGGGCACCGGCATCGACATCTCCGACCGTGTGCGCTCTGAGCAGGAGCTGACCCGCCACCGGCTCCACCTGGAAGACCTCGTCACGCAGCGCACCGCCGAGCTCGAGGCCGTCAACACGCGGCTGCACCGCGAGGACCAGCGCTTGCGGGCCATGCTCTCGCTGAGTCAACGCGCCAGCGCCCTGAGCGAGGCCGAGCTCTACCAGCACGGCATGGCCGAACTGGCTCAGCTCACGGGATGCGCCCGGGGCAGTCTGCACTCGATCGAGGCCGACGGCAGCCTGGGCGCCCGGGCCTGGGTGCACGGTGAGCCCACCTGGATCGCCGGAGACCACACCCCTCCCGGGGCCCTGCCTCTGCCCATGTGGGAGCGCGTGCGCCAGCAAGGCCACGCCCTGCTCCACAAGACCGGTGAACGCGGATGCGTCCTGGGCGTGCCGGTGTTCGACGAAGGCCAACTGCGGCTGGTGCTGTGCGCCGCAGACCCGCCCCGGGACTGCAGCCACTTCGGCCTGCGAGAACTGCAGAATTTCGGCAACGACCTCTGGCGCATCGTGCGCCGGCGCCGCATCGAGATCGATCTGGAACTCGCCAAGGCCCAGGCCGATGCCGCCAACCAGGCCAAAAGCGCCTTTTTGGCCAACATGAGCCACGAAATCCGCACACCGATGAACGCTGTGCTGGGTTTTGCCCATTTGCTGCGCGGCCCCACGTTGACCCCGCAGCAGGACGAATACCTCCACCGCATCACCGAGGCCGGCCAGCACCTCCTGCGCGTCATCAACGACATCCTGGACTTCTCGAAGATCGAAGCCGAAAAGATCGTGCTGGAAGAGACCGACCTCGACCTGGGCGACTGCCTGCGCCGGGTCACCGACATGCTGCGCGACAAGGCCGACGCCCAGCACCTGAGCCTGATCACCCACTTGGACCCGGCCTGCCCCCGCTGGGTGCGGGGCGACCGCCACCGCATCGAGCAGATCCTCATCAACCTGATCAGCAACGCCGTGAAATTCACGGCCCAGGGCGGCGTCGAAGTCCGCGTCGCTTGTGGCTCCGATCCAGAGGAGCCGGTCCACCGGGTGACCTTCGAAGTGCGGGACACCGGCATCGGCATCCGCGAAGACCAGATGGCCCACCTGTTCCAGGCCTTCGAACAAGCCGACGCCTCGACCACCCGGCGGTTTGGCGGCACCGGGCTGGGACTCGCCATCTCGCAGCGACTGGCCCGGCTCATGGGCGGCACGCTGGAAGTCGAAAGCCGGGAAGGCGTCGGCAGCACCTTCCGGCTGGAACTGCGATTGAGGACATCGGCGACCCCTCGTCCCACACCGCTCGCCGCACCCGGGGCCACCGCCCCTGCGGCCCACCCCGCACCGATGGAGCGCGGGGTCCGCATCCTGCTGGCCGAAGACCACCCCATCAACCAGGAAGTCGCCCGGCAGCAGTTGCAGTCGCTGGGTGCCTCGGTCGAGGTGGTCGACAACGGCGCACAGGCCCTGGAGCGCGTGCAAGCGGCCCTGGACGCAGGACATCCGCACGACCTCGTGCTCATGGACATGCAGATGCCCGTCATGGATGGCCTCAGCGCCACCCGCGCCATCCGGGCCCTGGCCGGCGGGGCCGGGTTGCCCATCGTGGCCATGACCGCCAACGTCTTCGCCGAAGACCGCCAGCTGTGTCTGGCCGCCGGCATGAACGACCACCTGGCCAAGCCCGTCGAGCCGCTGGCCCTGCAGCGCTGCCTGCAGAGCTGGGTGCAGCACACCCCGTCTCGGCCCACCGTCCTCGTGCGGCCCGGCCCGGGCCCGTCAGGGCCTGGCACATCGCCTCCCCCCGGGCCACACCCCCCGGCCCCCTGGTCCGATCGCCTGCCCGGCTTCGACTGTGCGGGGGCCTGGAGCCGCATGGGGCACCAGGAAGCGGTCTACCGGATGGCGCTGAACCTGTTCGTGGACCACCACAGCCAGGACCTGCAAACCCTCGAAGCGATGCACCGGCTCGGCCTGGACGCCGACGCGCTGCGGGCCCTGGCCCACACCCTGTCCGGTGGCGCCGGCACCATCGGGGCCGTGGCCCTGCAACGCCGGGCCCGCCACCTCGAACGGGCACTGAAATCGAAGGGAGGCCCCGCACCCACCTCCGCCGACCTGGCGGCGCTGATCGACGAACTGCGCCAGACCCTGCACCTGCTGCGCCAAGCGCTGGACGACACCCCCGATCCGGCCCCGAGCCCTGCGCCCGACGCCCCACCCCCGTTCCTGGCGGGCGCGGACCGAGAATCGGTGCGGCGACGCCTCGAAGCCCTGCAACCGCTCCTGACCGCCCACGACACCCTGGCCTGGGATGTGTTCGAGCAAGGCGCCCCCCTGCTGATGGCCGCACTGGGTGAAGACGCCCGGACGCTCGAAGCCCATCTCCACCACTTCGACTTCGACGCCGCCCGCGTCCTCACCGAGCGGCTCCTGGCGGGTCTGTGAGCCACGCAACCGCTGGAGACCCACGAACGTCGCCAGCGCCCGACATCCGGCTCCGGCTGACAAGGAAAGTCGGCATGGAAGCCACGGCCCCCTCATTCCGTGAGATTTCTCATGGTCGAGCCCGCTAGACTGGGATGGACGCCATCCACATCAAGGTCATCCATGGTTCCCGAGGTCCTGCGCTACCGGATTCCCGACGATCAGCGGGCCCCCTTCGAGGCGGCCTACCGTGAGGCCGACGCCCTCCTGTTCCACTCCCCGCATTGCCTCGGCTACGACCTGATGCGCAGCGAGGCGGAACCCGGCCTGTACATGCTCGTCGTCTTCTGGGATTCGGCCGAAGGCCACGCACAGGGCTTTCGCAAGCTGATGGAGTTCGAGCGCTTCGAGGCCCTGGTGAACCCGTTTGCGCCCTACCTGCTCGAAATGTGCCACTACGTGCACCTGGACGGCCGCGACCGGCGCTGACCGCAAACGGATACAACCGCTCACCTTCTGCGCCTTCAGGGTCCAGCACACCCTGCACACCGCCACCGGTCATGCACCGCTGCCGCTGGGGATGCAGATAGACGCACCCGAGAGCCGAAGGTTTCGGCTTGCAAGTCCTGCCTTCGCCCCCGGTGCCACTCATAAGCGCCAAGGATGCGGAGGATTTCCTGAAATATGAAAACGCGTATTCCAATGAAACTGCTGCGTCCTTTCCAATCGGCGCACAGTGACATCGGACCCCTCGCCCCGCTCTTCTGCTCGACCGTCCATCGCCTGGCTGCCCCAGTGGCCAGAACTTTGGACGATGCTCGCCTATGCCGCGCTGGGTTGGGGGTCCCTGCGCATCGCGATCCCGCCCGACTACGTGGCGCTGGTGTTCCTGCCTGCCGGACTGGCCGTGGGTGCCGTGCTGCTGCGCGGGCGACGGGCTTGGACCGGGGTCTTCGTCGGATCGCTGCTGGTGCAGTTGATCGCCCATCAGCAAGTGGGTGTGGACGAATGGACCTGGACCATGCTGGTGCCCGCCGTCGGGGCCACCGTGCAGGCGGCCGTGACCGCCTGGGCGGTGAACCGCTGGCTCGGCTTTCCCTCAGCCTTCGACACCCCAGCCTCCCTGATCGGCTTCATGCTGTGGGTGGTGCCGCTGGGCTCGTCGATCAACGCCGGCTTGTCCGTGCCCACGCTGGCCGCCAGCGGGGTGATTCCCTGGTCTGAAGCCCCCTACAGCGCCTGGACATGGTGGATCGGCGACGCCCTGGGGGTCGCGCTGCTCGTGCCGGTGATGTTGAGCCTGTTCGGCACCCCCGCCAACCTCTGGCGGCCGCGCGTCCGCACGGTGGCCTTGCCGATGCTGCTGTCCCTGGCCTTGGTCGTGGGGGCTGTGGCACTGGTGCGCGCCACCCAGGAGGCGGCGCTGCAGGCCCAGTTCCAGCGGGAGTCCGACGACACGCTGCTGCGCCTGCAACGGCGCCTGGACGCCCTCACGGACGCGGCCGCCGCCATCGCCTCGGGCATGCAGTTGTCGCCCACCATGGACACCGACCGCTTCAGAACCCTGACCCAGGTCTGGCTGCACCGTTACCCCGGCATCCTCAACTTCGGCTGGAGTCCGCTGGTGTCGGACACCAACCGGACCGAATTCGAGATGCTTCAGGGTCAGCGCATCGGCCGACTCTTCCCGGTGCTGGGCCGGGACCCGGACGGGCGGACCTATCCGGCGGCCACTGCGCCGCACTACCTGCCCCTGACGCTGATCGAACCGATGGACCGCAACGCCCGGGTGCTGGGCCTGGACGTGCTGGTCCTGCCTGCCACCGCCTCGGCGGCACGCTGCGCCCTGGACACCGGCCGGCCCTGCTCCACGGAGCCGCTGCGCCTGGTCCAGGAAACCGGCCACCAGAAGGGGGTGGTCCTCTATCAGGCCGTCCAGTCCTACGGCGCGGGAGACACCCAGCCGGTGGGCGTGGTGTCCGTCGCCCTGCGGATGGAAGAGTTCACCCAGGCCTCGCTGAGCACGGCAGCCAGCAAAGCGGGAGTCCTTCGCCTGTGTGTGCTGGACCTCGACAGCCCTGCCGACCGCAGGGTGCTGGCGGGAGCCCCGCCCTGCGGCACCGATGCCGCGCCCCCCGTGCGCGCGCCCGGCCTCGGCTCCCTCACCCGCACCGCCGCCCTGACGTTTGGCCAGCAGGACTGGGCGCTGCGCGTCGAGGCCGGCCCCGGCTTCCTGAGCCAGTCGCGGGACTGGACCGCCTGGGCCGTCACCGCCATCAGTTTTGGGGCCGTGGGCCTGCTGGGCGCCTTCCTGCTCGTCATCACCGGCCAGAACCGACGCACCCAGTGGCTGGTGGAGCAACGCACCCAAGAACTGGCCCGCAGCAACGCCGACCTGGTGCAGCTGGCCCACTTCGACCCGCTCACCGGCTTGTTCAACCGCACCCATTGGACCGAACTGGCCCAGCACACGCTGGAGGAAAGCCAGCGCCAGGGTTCACCGTTGGCGGTGATCTTCATCGACATCGACCGCTTCAAGCACATCAACGACAGCCTCGGACACAGCCAGGGGGACCTGCTGCTGCGCACCCTGGCCAACCGCATGACCGCCTGCCTGCGCCGCCGCGACGTGCTGGCCCGCCTGGGAGGCGACGAGTTTGTGGTCCTGCTGCCGCGCCTGCGCGACCAGCACGGCGCGCGTCGCGCGGCCGAGAAACTGATGCAGGCCCTGACCCGCCCCCTGGATCTGGCCGGACACAACGTGACGGTGACGGCCAGCCTCGGCGTGGCCTGCTGGCCAGGCGACGGCGACAACATCGAAGCCCTGGTGCGCCACGCCGACATTGCGATGTACGCCGCCAAGGACAGCGGCCGCAACGCCCTGCGGTTCTTCTCGGCCGATCTGCAGGAGCGCCTGTCCGAACACCTGCGCCTGGAACGGGAGCTCCGCCGGGCCCTGGCGGAAGACACCGGAGAACTCCGGCTCGAATACCAACCCCAGATCCATCTGAGAAGCGGCCAGGTGACCGGCCTGGAAGCCCTGCTGCGCTGGCAGCACCCCACGCTGGGGGCCATCGGGCCCGACCGATTCATCCCCGTGGCCGAACAGTGCGGCTTGATCGAAGCGGTGGACCGCTGGGTGCTGCGCCAGTGCAGCGAGCAACTGCGGCGCTGGAGCGAAGCCGGGCGCCCCCCGCTGCGGGTGGCCGTGAACATCTCGGCCCAGCACATCGGTCGCACGGACTTCCTGCCTCAGCTCAAACAGACCCTTCTGACCGCCGGTCCGACCGCCCACCTCATCGAGCTGGAAATCACCGAGTCGCTGCTGATGCAGGGACAGACCGAAGTGCGTGAGCACCTGCTGGCCCTCACCCGCCTGGGCCCGACCCTGGCCCTGGACGACTTTGGCACGGGCTACTCCAACCTCGGCTATCTCAAGCGCCTGCCGCTGGACAAGCTCAAGATCGACCGCAGCTTCATCGTGGACGTGCCCGGCCAGCCCGAAGACGAGGCCTTGGTGAAAGCCATCATCTCGATGGCTCATGACCTCGGACTGCAGGTCCTGGCCGAAGGGGTGGAAACCGAAGCCCAGCGCCAGTTCCTGCGCCAACTGGGCTGCGACCTCATGCAAGGCTGGCTGGAATCGCGGGCCCTGCCGGTGCCGGAACTGGAGCGCTGGCTCCAGGCCCGGGGTGAGCAACCCCGTGGAGCCGACCCGCTCCCGGTGCCGGTGGAGCAACTGGCCCTGCCCTGCTGATCCACGCGGGAACGGCGGGTCCGGCACACTCGACCCCATGCACGAAACCCTCGCCATCGTCTTCGATTTCGACGACACGCTCGCCCCGGACAGCACCTCGGGCTACCTGACGCAGGCGGGGCTGGCCGACATCGGCACCTTCTGGAAACAGGAGGTCACGGCACTGACCCACGACGACTGGGACCCGGTGCCGGCCTACCTCTACAAGATGATCGAGGCCTCCCAGACCGGCCGCGTTCCCAGGATCACCCGGGACAGCCTGGCCGAATGGGGCCGGCGCCTGCCGCTGCACGAGGGCGTGACCGGCGTCTTCGACCGCCTGCGCCGCATCGCCCGCGAGGCTAACCCGCGCACCGCGCTGGAGTTCTACCTGATCAGCAGCGGCATCGGCGACGTGCTGCGCCACACCACCATCGCGCACGAGTTCACCGACATCTGGGCCTCGGAGTTCGCCTACGGGCCGGACGGCGGCATCGCCTTCCCGAAGAAGGTCGTGAGCTTCACCGACAAGACGCGCTACCTCTTCCACATCCAGAAGGGGCTGATCGGCGCCCGCGCCCGCGGCAAGCCGTTTGACGTGAACAAGAAGCTCAAGCCCGAGCAGATCCGCGTGCCGCTGAACCACATGATCTTCGTCGGCGACGGCTACACCGACATCCCGTGCTTCTCGCTGGTCAAGCAGGCCGGCGGCGTGTCGATCGCGGTGTTCGACAAGGCCCACGGCGAGAAGTGGGGCAGCGCCTACCAGTTCGTCCACGATGGGCGGGTGAGCAACCTGCTGTCGGCCAACTACGCCGAATCGTCGGACCTGTCGATCTTCTTGGGCATGGCCGTGAAGAAGCTGGCCACCGATCTGGCGATGGCCAGCGGGACGTATCAGGGATAAGGCGTCCCACCCTCCCTCGCCACGGGACCGGTGACGGAAGCGCTCCCGCGATCAGACGACCGTCAAGGTCACGTCCACGTTGCCCCGTGTGGCGTTCGAGTAGGGGCAGACCTCGTGTGCGGCCGCCACCAGTTGCTCGACCGCCGCGCGCTCCATCCCGGGCACGCTGATCGTCATGGCCACGGCGATCCCGAAGGCCCCTTCCTTGCCTGTCAGCGGGCCGATGGAGACCTCGGCCCGGATCGACACCTCGCCCGGCAGCCGAAGCTTCTGCCGGCCCGCCACCGCCTTCATGGCACCGATGAAACACGCCGAATACCCCGACGCGAACAGCTGCTCCGGATTGGTGCCGGGACCGTCGTCGCCGCCCAAGGCCTTGGGTGTGGACAAGCTGGCCTTGAGGCGACCGTCGCTGGATTCGGTGGAACCGGCACGTCCTCCGGTCGACGTGGCGGTGGCGGTGTAGAGGGCTTGGTCGATGGCCATGTGGAACTCGCTTTCTGATGCGCGCTGCGGCCGCCTCGGCCCAGCGGGTCAGGCGCATGGTATGGAACGCCTCCCCCTCGACCTGCCCGACCGGGCATTGGCCCCGCATCAATTAAGGTCATCGCTGGGCTTCCGCCGCGCGCGAAAATGCCGGACGCTCACCTGCCCGTCCCATGTCCACGCCTCGACCCACCTCCCTCCGCGCCATCCTCTTCGACATGGACGGCCTCCTGCTCGACAGCGAGCGCGTGGCCTACGCCATCGGCCGCGAGGCCAGCGCGCACCTGGGCCTGCCGTGGTCGCACGAAGTCGCGATGTCGCTGGTCGGTCTGAACTCGCACGACGGCTATCGCCTCATGCGCGAGGCCTTCGGCCCGGATTTCCCGGTGGACGCGCACATGGCCGAGTTCGGGCGCCGCTACGAAGCCGCCATCGACGAGGGCCGTTTCGAGCTCAAGCCCGGCGTGCACGAGCTGTTCGACGTGCTGGACTTGCATGGCCTGCGCCGAGCCGTGGCCACCTCCACACGCCGCAGTCGCGCCATTCCCAAACTGGACCGCGTGGGCGTGTGGCCACGTCTGCACGGCTTGGTCGGCGGGGACGAGGTCGCACGCGGCAAGCCCGCCCCCGACATTTATCTGGCCGCCGCCCGGCTGCTGGACGTGCCCATCACCGAATGCCTGGTGCTGGAGGACTCCAACACCGGTGCACGCGGCGGCCTGGCCTCGGGCGCCCGCGTGATCGTGGTGCCCGACCTGATCGCCCCGGCCGAAGACGTCCTGGCCAGAGGCGCCACCGTCCTGGACAGCCTGTTCGGGGTCATCGAGGTGGTCAAGGCTTCTGCTTCGCCTTCCACTGCCTGACCGCCTGCATCGTGCGTTCGACGTGCCCCTCCGGGTTCAGGCTGGCGTAGGCTTCAATGACCTTGCCGTCCGGCGCGATCACGTAGGAGATGCGGTCGGCCACGTTGGGCGCCAGCAAAAATCCGGCGTCATAGGCCTGGATGATGCGGCCGTCGTCCGCCCCCACCGCGAACTGGTTTCGGCACGCCTCGACACTGAATTTCTGAAGCGTCTCGATGTCGTCGTTGGAAATGCCGATCACCGTGGCGCCCAGCCGGTTGAACTCGGGCGTCGCCTCGGCAAACAGGTGCGCCTCCACGGTGCAGCCGCTGGTGAACGCCTTGGGATAGAAGTACACGACCACCGGGCCCTTCTTGAGCGCTTCCGCGAGCCGGAAGGTGAAGGGGCGCCCGCCCAAGGCGGCGGGGGTCGTGAACACCGGGGCAGGACTCCCCACCGACAGCGCGGCAACGGCGGGCTCGGGCGCCCCACTCAACAGAACGGCCAGCCCCGCCATGAGGCCCAGCGAGCGAACGACTGGCATGCGTCACCTCCAGGAACCGATGAAGCCCTCATGGTGCCCGATCGGCAAGTCCCCGGCCCGAACGGGCCCTTCCGGCACCACCCAGCAAAGCACACACGGTCACGCCGCGCTCAGACCCCGCCGGCCCGGGCTCGCCAGGCCTGAGGGGTCATGCCGTACTGACGCCGGAAGGTGTGGATGAAATGGCTCGCCCCGCTGAAACCACAGGCCCAGGCCACCTCCTTGCCGGCCAGGTCGCTTTCGGTCAGCAGGCGGGCGGCACGTTCCATGCGAAGGCGCTGGATCAGTCCAGACACCGACTCACCGAGGTGGCGACGTGTGAGGTAGGACAGGTGGTCCGGGGTGCAGCCACATTGGGCGGCCAGCTGGGCCACGCTGAACGCATGGTCGCCCAACTGGTTCTGGATCAGCCGGCGGGCCCGCGCCAGCAGGGGTGGCTCGAGGGGCGCCCGTGGGGCCGCCTCTGCCTCGTCGATCACACGCAGCAGGGCCGCCAGTGCGGTCGCCACCAGTGCGCAGGCCTGAGCCGGTCCCCAGCGTGACGGAGTCGCCACGCCCAATCGCGCCGCATCGGCCAGCCAGTCCTGGATGCGGGTGGCCTCCGGATGGCGCCGCCCTTCCAGGTGCAGGATGTCGGGCAGGCCCGGCACCGCCTCGTGCGCCAGGTGACAGGACAGCAAGCCCGCATCCGCATGGACCACCACGTTGCGGAACGCCTGGTCGGGCGCCGGCCCGTCCGCAGACACACGCTCTTCGTGCAGAACCTGCGGCGGGACCACCAGGGCCTCGCCAGGCCGCAACGTGAGCGCTCCGTTCGGAAACGTGAATTCCGTGCGGCCCCGCTGTTGCAGGAACAGTTCGGCCTGCACATGGAAATGCCCTCGTCCACCGGACACCAGCGCCCCCACCGGGTCGGGCAGGTGCACGGTCAACACGCCACGGAGGGCGCGCTGCGCGAAGTCCACCAAGATGTCGTGCAAGAGCTGCGCGTCTTCAGGACCGGAATGCAGCCCCTCCGGCGACAGCCGCCGCTGCGCACAGGGATCCCGGATTTCCGATATCGATAGAGGATTTCTCACAGCGGTTCTCCTGGCCGCCGACGGGCCCGATGCCTAAGCTCCATGCTGCTTTCCGTGCCGAAGGCCGAAGGCCCGTGAGAGGTCAGTGTGCCTGAGCCCCGTCCCGGAAAGCGGCATCTGAAGTCTTGTCCCCACCGCCCATGAATCCTGCCATCGACTCCCACCTCCCACCCGTGCCTTGGGCACCGCGCACCTTGTCCCACGCCCGGCGCGCCACACGGGCCCAGTTCGCCGGCCTCGGTCTGTGCATGGGCATGTGGGGGGTGCACATTCCTTCGCTCAAGGCGCAATACGGCCTGCACGAGGGCACGCTGGCTCTGGTGCTGCTGTCGATGGCTTTGGGCGCCCTGCTGTCGCTGTCCTTCGCCGGGCGTGTGGTGAACCGTCTCGGGGTGGCCCGCACCTGCGCGATGGCCAGCACGACCATGGCGGTGCTGTTCGCGCTGGCCCTGCTCTGGCCGGGGCTGGGCTGGCTGCTGCCCGCGATGCTCGTGTGCGGGGCGGCGCAAAGCCTGCTCGACGTGGCCATCAACGCCGAAGGCACGACACTGGAAGTACTGGGCCAACGCCCGGTGATGAGCCAGTTGCACGGCATGTTCAGCATCGGTGGCATGGCCGGGGCGGCCCTCGGGGCGGCCTTGATCCGCGCCGGCATGACCCCGGAGCACCAACTGGCCCTGACCGCGGCCGCCGTCGTGCTGATGAGCCTGCTCGCCGTTCGCCACATGCTGCCCATCGAGGCCCACCAAGAAGACAGCGACGCCCCCCAGACCCACTTCATCTGGCCCCGGGGTGTGCTCCTGCTCATCGGTTTGCTGATCTTTGCCGGCATGACCGCCGAAGGCGTCATGTACGACTGGAGCGTGCTTTACCTCAAGCAGGAGCTGGGCATGACGCAGGACCTGGCCGCCGTCGGATACGCCGCCTTCGCCGGTGCCATGGCCCTGGCCCGACTCACCGGTGACGCCCTGCGCGCCCGCCAGCCCGCCGCGACGCTCCTGCGGGGCGGCGCCCTCCTGACCGGCGTGGCCATGGCGGTGGTGTTGATCAGCGGAGTGCCGTGGCTGTCGATGCTGGGCTACATCTGCGTGGGTGCCGGCCTCGCGCTGGTGGTGCCGATGCTCTACAACGCGGCCAGCCAGGTGCCGGGCACCAGCCGTGCTGCGGCGATCGCATCGGTGTCGTCGATCGGCTATGCCGGCTTCCTCATCGGCCCGCCACTGATCGGGGCCATCGCCCACGCCGCCTCGCTCACCTGGGCCATGGGCGTGATCGTCGTGGCCGCGGCCTTGCTGGCCTGGGGATCGGGACGGATCGGGCTGGAAACGCCTCAGAAAACCTGAGGTTTCCTGCGCAGCGTTCAGAATTCGGGGTTTTCCACGCGGACGCCCTGCGGCGCTGCGTCCCGACCCATTGCCGCTTCCCGCCATGACCTATTCCGTCAAGGAAATCTTCTACACCTTGCAGGGCGAGGGCGCCCAGGCCGGCCGGCCCGCGGTGTTCTGCCGCTTCGCCGGCTGCAACCTGTGGAGCGGCCGCGAGGCGGACCGGGATCAGGCCGCCTGCCGCTTCTGCGACACGGATTTTGTGGGAACCGACGGCACGCTGGGTGGCAAGTACCCCAGCGCCCCAGCGCTGGCCGAGGTCGTGGCGGCCCAGTGGCCCGCCCACGCCGCCCCCGGCCTGGTGGTGCTGACCGGCGGAGAGCCCCTGCTCCAGGTCGACACCGCCTTGATCCAGGCCCTGCACGCCGCAGGCTTCACGATCGCCGTGGAAACCAACGGCACCGTCGCAGCGCCTCCTGGCCTGGACTGGATCTGCGTGAGCCCCAAGGCCGGCAATCCGCTGGTCCAGACCTGTGGACACGAACTCAAGGTCGTCGTGCCGCAAGCAGGGTTGGACCTGGATGCGTTGGCGCAATTGCCCTTCACAAATCACTTCCTGCAGCCCATGGACGGCCCCAGCGGCACGGACAATACGCGATTGGCCATTGACCACTGCCTGCGCGACCCGCGCTGGCGCCTGAGTGTGCAGACGCACAAGGTGATCGGCATACGCTGACAGAGGCCTTCGTCGGCCCCACCGTCTCCGCCCCTTCGCGCCGATCCGACCGCGCGCCGCTTTCAGCCCGGACCATGAACTACACCCTCAGCCAGCGCTTCTATTTCGAAGCCGCTCACACCCTCAAGCGCTACATCGACGCGGAACCCAGCCGCCGCATCCATGGCCACACGTACCTGGCCACCGTCTCGCTGTCGGCCACGCCCGATGCAGACACCGGCATGGTGGTGGATCTCGGCCACCTGCGCCGCGAGATTGAAATCATCCGCGAGCGTCTGGATCACCGGTTCCTCGACGAAATTGAGGACCTCGGCCCTGGCACGCTGGAAAACCTCTGCACCTGGCTGTGGAAGGCTTTCGAGGCGATCTACGCCGACAAGGTCGTCGCCATCGAGGTGCGCCGCGAGGCCAGCGGCGATGCGTGTCGCCTGACACGCTGACTCGCCTCTGGTCAAATCGTGCCCATGTGGTTCCAATAGGAACCGCGCGCCGTGCCCCGCATGGCGCCGTTCAGTTCAGGTGGTTTCGTGCAGGACCTTTTCTGCACCGGCATTCTCCCCCTGCTTGCCCTGCGCCGAATCGCAAAGGCCGTTGCATGCCGTTGCGATCCACCTGTCTGTCCCGTGTCCATGTCACAAGAAGAACGTTCGCTCTCGGGCCTGGAGGCCCTCCGGTTTCTCTGCGCCACCTCGGTCCTGCTCTGGCACTACAACCACTTTTTCGTGGTGGGGCAAACCCACGTTCACTTCACCCGTGAACTTCAACCCTTATACCCTTTCCTGAAACCGTTCTACGAGGCCGGCTGGTTGGGCGTCCAGGTGTTTTGGGCCCTTTCCGGATTCATATTCTTCTGGAAATATGCCCAACCTCTTCAATCCGGCTCCGTATCCCTCTGGAAATTTGCAGCCCTCCGATTTTCAAGGCTTTATCCGCTGCATTTTCTGACGCTGCTGGCGGTCATTCCCATGGTGCTGATCTATCGCAGTCGGCACGGCACCGACTATATATATCAGCACAACGACTGGAGCCATTTGGTTCTTCAGTTGTTGATGGCCAGCGACTGGAGGGGTCAAAACGACTGGTCATTCAATGGCCCCATCTGGAGCGTATCCATCGAAGTGATGGTTTATGCTTTGTTTTACACCGCCTGCCGGTGGCTGCACTGGACGCGATGGTGGCAGGTGCTGGTGGTGATCGCCGCCACGGGAGCCCTGTATGCCAGCCATCGATTCGAACACCCGGTGGTGCAGTGCCTGTTCTTCTTTTACCTGGGCGCACTGACGCAGATCCTCCACCGTGAGCTGATGCGGTGCTCGTCCGCGATCCGCAGGGGATTCTGGGGCGCCGCCCTGAGCGTGTGGGCCACAGCCAGCGTCGTCCTGGCCGACGGCCGGATCCGCCCGATGATCTATGTGGCCGTCGTGGTGCCGTTTGTCATGATCCTGGTGCTGGATTTTGTGCAACCGCGCACAAATGGCGGACAGCGACTGCTCACACACTTGGGTCACACGACGTATTCCAGCTACCTGCTGAACTTCCCCCTTCAACTGCTGTTCATGCTGCTCGTGGGGGGGCAGGTGGATCCGCACCGGCTCTACAGCCCGGTGTCGCTGCTGACGTACCTGGGTGTCACGTTCGTGTTGGCGGCCGCGTCCTACCACCGGGTGGAGGTGCCGTTGCAGCGGTTCCTGCGAATCAGGCTGCGACTCCAACGCCCATGAAAAAAGGCCGCTCAGCGGCCTGGTGGGAAGGGGTCAGCAGTCAGCTCAACCCTGTTGTTGGCGAGAACGGCGCTTGGCGATCGCACCGACAACGCCCAGGCCGGCCAGCATCAGGGCATAGGTCTCGGGTTCCGGAACTGCGGCGGCCACACCCAACTGCACGGCGGACAGCACCGGATAGGCCCCCATCGTCGGGGACGAGATCGAGAAACTGCGGAAGTATTCACCCGCATCGGCCTGGAATCCGACAAAAGCCAGCGATTGCGAGGCCGAGGTGGGGGCCAGGGTCAATTGGTAGGTGTCGAGCGTCGTCGTGATGGAGAAGTTCACCGTGGAGGTCTGCGCCCCCAGATAGCCGAACCGAAACCCCAGCAGGTTGGAATCGTTGGTCACCGCGCCCAGAATGGGATTGGCGGCATACACGCTTTCCACCGGGTTGTAAGGGGCGGCGGCAGTGCCCAGCAGCCAACCAGCTGCATCGGCAAAGGTCAGGCCGCGATCGGTGAAGGTCACGCCATTGGCCGGTGTGAGGCCATCGCCCACCAGAGCGGTCACGTCGGCCGCGGTGGTGGTCTGGGTGAGGGTTCCGGCAGCGGAGAACACCGAGTAATCTTCGGTGGACTGAACAGCAGCGCCAGCACTCAGGGACGAGACCGCCAGGAAAGCCGCCACAGCCACGGCGCGAAAGGGAGTATTCATGCTCAGTTAACCCTCAAATTTGTTTAGGTGAATTTAAGTGTAGAGAGCTGAATCTCGGCGGTCACCCCCAGATTCAAGGGGGTCCACCCACCCCGGTTTCAAATACGCCGACGATTCGAAAAAAACCCTTTTCCAGTCGTCCCAGATACTGGCCCGGCGGGGTTTCCCTCACCCCGGTTCCAGGGGCGCAGGACGATCGCCAATCCGCCCGCCCAGCACACGGCCACGCCCAAGGTCGCCATCAATCGCGCCGGGGGCTCGGTGGGCAACCAGGCATGAAGCGGCCAGGCGCTCAAGACCACCGGCAGGAATCCCGCGCCCACCAGCAACGGCAGGCGGACACGCCCCCAGAGCCGGTTGTGGTGCACCAGCAGCGCCCCATTGACCACCGTGCCCAGCACCAGGGCCGCCGCCAGACCGGCCACACCGAAACGCCAGGCCAGCAGGGGCAAGGCCACGGCGTTGGCCACGTTGCCCAAGGTTTCGCACAGGAACGGCAACCGCGTGTCACCGGTGGCATGGTTGTAACGGGCCAGCATCGTGTTCCAGCCCGCCAGGATCAGCGCGACGCTGTACCAGGCCAGCACGGCCTCCACCGACGCCAGACCTTGCACCCGTGGAAAGAGCAAGACCGTGGCGGCCGGTGACGCCAGGAGCATCGCGATCGCCGCCGGGGTGGCGATCACCGTGTTGAGTGCCAGGCCTTGTCGCAGCACCTGCAGTCGGTCGGCGGCGCTGCTGCGTGACATCAGACTCAGCACCACCTGATTGACGGACATCAGCGCCACAAGCGGCAGGTTGATCAACTTGCGCGCCAGGTTGAGCACGGTGAGCACGCCTTCGCCCAGCCACGTGGCGACCATGCGCTCCAGCAGCATCAGGGCCTGTCCCCCCGCCGCGCTGCCAAACAACGGTGCCGCCAGGCGGCCGGCTTCTCCCATGGCCGTGAGGCAGGACCGCCAGGAAGGCCAGGTCAGGCCCTGCTTCCAGACGCCCGGCACCATCACCAGGGCGGTGGCCCAAGCCCCCACCACAAAGGCCTGGGCCAGTTGCAGCTCGTCGGCGCCTTGCCGATGCCACGCCAGCCAGACCACCGCCGGCAGGTTGAAGATCAACGAGGCGAAGCCGGGCAGGACGAACCGCCCCCGCGCCTGCAAGGACACGCTCCACAGGGCCTGCAGCAGCATGGCGGGCAAGGTCCAGGCGAGCAGCGACAGGCTTTGGGCCACCATCGGCACCCGGGAAGACGACAGCCCTGGCCCGATGAGCGGGGTCAACCACGCAGCGCCCAGCCCCAGGACCCAAGCCAGCAGCATGCCCGACAAGGCCAACCCGACAGACAGCGCACCCAGCCAGTCCTTGCGCTGCGCGTCGTCTCGCGTCTGCCACGACGCCATCAGGGCCGACGACAGCAGCCCCCCGGCGAGCATCGTGCGCAGGGCTTCCGGTATGAACAGGGCCACGAGAAACCCGTCCGTGCGCGCCCCCGCCCCCCAGGCGTCCACCAGCAGCCACTCCCGGCCCAATCCCGCCACCAGGCCGGTCAGCGTGACCAGCGTGAGCATTCCCGCAGAACCGATCACCGCCGTGCCCTCAATGCAGGAACGTGAACAGGCCCTTGCCGCCCACCTTGTAGTTCAGGTTGCGAGCCCGCTTGCCGGCGGGCTTGGCGGCGTGCCCGGCCACGATGGTGTAGGGCTCCACCGCCTTGCTCACGGTCGTGTTGGGAGACACCACGGCCCCTTCGCCCACGTGGGCGCCCGGCAGGATCAAGGCCCTCGACGTGATCCATGCCCAGTCATCGATGCGCACCGGCGCCGACACCGACCAGAATTCCGGTGCGTCCAGATCGTGCCCCCCCGCAATGATCAGCACATGGGACGCCACCGTCACGTGGTGACCGATGGTCAGGCCCGAGCGCGCATCGATCTGGCAGTGCCAGCCGATGCAACTGTCGTCGCCCATGACCAGGCTCTCGATGCCCAGCACCTCGGTGTGGCGCCAGATCGTGGATCCCTTGCCGATGCGGGCCCCGCCCAGACGCAACCAGGCCAGCCTCACGTTGTGGCTGGGGATCTTGTTGATGGCGATGTTGTAAATCTGCTCCCACACCCGGCGCATGCGATCGACCAGCGTCGGCCAGTTCCGGCCGTAATCGGGCAGCTTCTTGCCCGGCATCTGGTCGGCCAGGTGGGCGTACAGCCGCCGGGCCAGGGGATGGGTGATGCGCTTGCGGATGTCCAGCACCGCGATGTGGACGACCGTTTCGTCCGCCCCTCGCCCCTGGGACTCAAAAAACACGTCGTTCTGCAGACCCCAGTCATAAGCCTCGACCAGTTCGGTCGACGTGACACCCAGTTCCTCCGCAAGCGCCGGCAGGCGTTCGCGCAGATTGTGGCTGTGGAAGATGCGGTGTTTCATGGTCGCGGCTTTCGGGCGGAATCAACGGGTGATGCGGTGGGCGAGGGCGTCGGCGCAGCGGACCGGGCCTCCAGAAGACTCAGGGACAAGATGAGCCAGAACAAGGTGATCAACACCTGCGTGAAACCGAAGTAGTGGTCCACGAAGCCGGTGGCCAGCGCCGCCAGCACGGTGCCGACGGTGCCGATGCGCAAGGCATTGGCCGGCGTGATGCGCAGGAAGGGACCAACCATGCGGACCTCGCGCCACCACGCCAGCGTCACGGCCAGGAACAGCAGCATGCCGGGCAGCCCCAGCTTGAACCAGTAGCCCAGCCAGAGATTGGAGATGCCGTAGATCCCCGCCCCCGTGGCCGGCAACTCGGCCTTGAACCCGAGACCGAGGGGATACCGGCGCACGTTCTCCAGAAAATGGGCGTACTCCTCGAAACGCACCCCCGTGCTGGCGTCGTTGGAAGACACCAGGGAGGTGAAGCGCTGCAGGGCCGGCGGGTACAGGAACACCAGCACCACCGCCATCAGGACCGCCAGGAACAGCCCGCGACCCGCGTACGGGGTGCGCTTGGCCACCAGCCACATCACCAGCACCCCCAGGGACAACAAGGCCCCCCGGGAGCCGGAAAACACGATGCCAGCCACGCTGCCCAGGAACACCCACAGGCCGAGCGCGCGCATCCCGCCCCGGCTGACCACCGCCGTGAACAGGCCCAACGGCGCCGCCAGCAGCAACGCCCCGCCGGTGGAATTCGGATGCACCCAGGGCGAGGCCATGCGCCCGTAGTCGGACGAAAAGATGACCTCGATGGCCTCCGGGCGTCCGTACTGGAGCGCCGTGAGGAACGGGATCATCAGGCGAGCATCTCGTCCCACCAGGAAAAATCCCAACGAAATCGCCACCAGCAGGCCAAATCCCAGCAGCAGGCACAGCATCACCCGGCGGCGATCCCCTTCGTCGCGCACCAGCCAGGGCACCAGGAACACCGGCGAGACATTGAGCACCCAGCGCACCCAGTTGACCGGCCCGATGCCCTCTGCGGCCACGGTCAGGAACTGGCCGGCCACGAGAGGCACCACCGTCCACACCACCAGCCAGCGCATGGCACGCTCCGTCCGCCCCCCTTGTGGCCACGTCAAACGCCCCAGGCTCCACTGCAGGGCAACCCCAATCCACGTGAGCGCCAGCACGGCCTCGGAGGTCGTGATGCGCACCCCCAGGGTCACCGTCATCCAGGGCAAGGCCGGTGCCAGGAGGCAAAAAATCAGCAGTCCCCGCAGGGGCCGCGCCAGCACGGACACCGCCAACAGGGCCGCCGCCCCCACCGCCAGGGCCGCGGGCGCCCCCAGAGACCACGCCAGAAGCGCGAACAATCCCCCCAGCAGGGCGGGAAACACCGTGGAGGCACCCATCACGGTCACGGAACCGACACCCCATTCACAGACGCCCGACCCGGAAGTCCGGCATAGACACGCTCCAGCTGATCGGCCGAGCGCGACCAGTCGAAATGCGCGGTCACGTGCGCCCGGGCGGCTTCACCCCAAGTGCGCGCAGCCTCCGGGTGGGTCAAGGCATGCACCAGGGCCTGCGCCAGGGCCTCGGGGGTCTCCCCCACCTGCGCGTGCACGCCCGCCACCGCATCAAGGCCCGTCAGGCCCTCGGGTGTGCACACCAACGGCAAACCCGCCGCCATCGCCTCCAGCACCTTGAGCTTGGAGCCGCCGCCAAACCGCAAGGGAGCAAAGAACACGGCCGAGCTGGCCTGCACCTTCGGCAGATCGGCCACATAACCTTCAAACTGGATGCGCGGATCGGCGTAGCGCTGGCGCCAGCCCGGTGGCAAGCCATGGCCGCAAACCCGGAACCGCGCCTGCGGCACCTGCGCCCAGACCTTCGGCCAGACGGTTTCCAACGCCCACTCGACGGCATCGACATTGGCCGCGTATTCGTAGTTGCCCAAGAACAGCACCGTGCCGCTGTGCACGTCGGGACGCACCCCGGCGAACGCCTGGGTGTCCACCCCGTTGGCCACCACGGCCGTGGGCCGACCGCTGATGCGGCCCAGCGACACCGCATCGGACTCGGTCACGGCCACCACCGAGGCGGCTTGGGACAGCACCTTCTTTTCCCAGCGCCCCGCCCGGAACTGGTCGTAGCGGGCCAACGGACGCAGAACCCGGGGCCACTTGCCGTAGGTGGCCCCGCCCAGTTCAGACTCCACGTTGTGCTCGGTCATCACGAACGGCAGGCGACGGCGTCTCAACTCCGCCTCGAAAGGCTCGAAACCGTAGCTGTGCTCGATCTGGATCACGTCCCAAGGTCCCGCGTCGAGCAGCGCCTTGAAGCGTTCTTCCAGGGCCGGTGCGTGGCCGTTGACCACCGTCAGCAGGGGTTGCGACGACACGGCCGCGTGCCACAGCGTGACCGGATGGCGCAACGGCCGGCGTGGCAGGACGATGACCTGCTCCACCAGCGGCGCCAACGACTGATCCATCGACGCTTCCGCCGGGGTCTTGGACTGCACCAGCAGGGTCAGGCGGTGTCCGCGCTGGCTCAACTGCCGGATCAAATGGAACTGCCGGGCCTTCCCACCGCTGGTGATGGGCCATGGCAGGTAAGGCAGCGTCCACAGCATGCGAAGAGAACGGGTCATGACTCCACCACCAGTTGAAGGGACGCCTGCACAGGGATCTGGACCCCCTCCTCCCCGCCGGCCAACGCCCGCTGAGTGCCTTGCAAGGGCTGGAACACCGTGGCGCTGCGCACCGCGGGCAGGCGCAGCAAGCCTGCCTCTGCCGCCCAGACCATCCAGAGCCGGCGTCCGTCCTGGCGCCGCCATCCGATGACGACCAGGCCCTCCGGAGCGGCAGCCAACGACAACGCCAGTGCCGGCTCGGGCTGCAGGCCGGCGCCGCAAATGTCGAGGAACCGCTGGAGGGCGTGATACACCGGCTTGGGCTCGCCATTGCGGCGCAGCAGTCCGTACGAGCGGTCCCGCCGGGTGGCCCGCTCGTCCAGGTCAGCCAAGGTGAACAGGAAGATGCGGTCGTAATCCAGCGCCGACATCAACGCCAGACGGCGCAAGGTTTCGTCGGCCTGGCCCAGCTCACCCACGATGGGCTGTTCATCGCGCGGGGCTTCGTAGCTGGACCACCCCCATTCGGTGGCCCAGATCTGGCGAGCGCCGGAAGCCCGCAGCCACTCGTGGGCGTGGCGCACCCGCTGCACCAGGTCACGGGGCTGGACTTCGGACCCTTCGGCATGGGCGGTGTACGGGTGATAAGCCACGATCAGGTCGTGCTGGAACACCCCCAGGCGGCCCAGGGCCTCCAGCATGAGGGTGTTCTCGCCGTCCATTTCGCTGAAATAGGCCATGCCGGCCAAGGCCACGGGCTTGTCGGGAGCGGCGGCCCGCAAGGCCTGCACGCTGGGGACCAGCATGCGGTAGTAGGCCTGAGGATCCGGGCGTGGAGCCCAAAAGCCCAGCAGGTTCGGCTCGTTCCAGACCTGCCAGACGTCCACGTTCGGGTAGCGGCGGGCCAGCATCGCCATGCGCTGGGCCAGCAGCCCCATGTCCACCGGCGGAAACTTGTCGTGGTACTGCTCGTAACGATCCCCGGCGGCCACGCTGGACGCGAACCGCGGGGTGCCGACCACACTGGTGATGCTGTGCAAACCGGCGCCCTGGACCAGGGACATCATGCGATCGATGGGCTCGAACCGGTACCGACCGGACTCGGGCTCCAGGATCATCCAGTGCACATTCAGACGCACCCAATTCAGCCCCAGGGCCTGGAGACGCTCCACCTGAAGCTGCGCCACCTCCGGCGCAAACCACTGAAACTGTGCATTGACCCCCAGAAACCGGCGCCATTCGACCGCCCGGGCCGGCGTCAGCACCATCGGTGCCAGGCGCGACCACGGCCATGCCGCTTGAGCCACCGGCACCAAAGGCATGACCGACAACGCCCGCAGCCAGGCGCGGCGGCGCTCCGTTCGAAGAGCCGATGCGGCCCGGGCCTCATGATCGACCATGCCTCAGCGCTCCCCGGCCCAGGCCGCCGGGGCCTCGAACACCCCGGTCGAGGCCGGACCCGCCACCCGATCCGCCACGAGCGATTCGAAATAGCGCCTAAAGGTCACTCCCGTGGAAGCCCAGTGGCGCTGCCCTGCCAACCGTTGCGCGGCCTGCGCCCAATCCACCGCGCGCTGCGGATCCCGGACCGCCACCGCCAGGGCATCGGCCAGCGGATTCACCTGGCCCTGCGGATACGCCAGCCCGTTGCCATGCCCGATCTCTTCAGCAAAGGCGCGCGCGTTGGACGTGATGGCCCCGCGCCCACACGCCGTGGCCCAGGCCAGGGCACCGCTGGTGCCCCGCATCTGCCCCAGCCAGGACAATTTGCGCGATTCGCGGTAGGGCAGCACCATCACGTGGTGCCGCTGGATGAGAGCGGGAATGTCACGCTCCTCGACATCCAGTTGCCAGTCGATCTGATCCTGCAGGCCCGCCGCCGCCACCCGCTCCCGCAACTCTTCCAGGTAACTGCGACGCCCGCCAAACGCGATGTCCGGCGCCGTCCCCCCGGCGATGGTCAGGCGGGCCTGACGGGCCTGGCTGGCCAGGAACGGCGCGCGCTGACGCAGCAGGACCATGGCCTCGATGAGATCCTCGATGCCCTTGCCCGCGTAGATGAATCCGAAGTAAAGAAACCGGATGACCCCCAAATCCGGCAGCGGGGCCGATGGCAGGTCGAGAATGCCGTGGGGGATCGTGCGCACCTTCTCGGGGGCCAGTTGCATGCGGCGCACGAGGTGGGTCCGACCGGTGGAGGTCAGGGTCACCACGCCGTCCAGTCGCGCGGCCAATGCGCGCTCGGCCCGCAGCGTGTGCGGATCGGCCAGCAGCGCCAGCCCCTTCTTCATGGCGCCCGGCATGCGCGCCACCCCATCCAACGCATGCCAGAGCGGGTGCACCGGGCGCCACACCAGTCGCTCCGGATCGTGAACCGTGGCCGACAGGCGCGGCCGCCGCCCGTCCTTCAATTCAGCCAACGCCGACAAAGCCAGGAATTCCCGCTGTCGCCCGCCCCCCAGTTCGGCGTGCACCACATCGATTCCACGCCAGTCCGTGCGACGCACCCAATCGCGCGCCTCGGCCAGCGAGGAGAAATGGTCCTCCGTCCCCAGGGGAGCCTGCACCTGCACGCCACAGGACGCCACCGCTTGGCGCCAGTGCTGTGCATAGTCGGCAATCCCGGTCCGCTGCGGCGGCAAGGGTGAAAGCAGTACCAGCTTCACGGAGCCTCCCTCAGGTTCGGAAAAACCGCAGCACGTGGGCCGGCGCTTCAAATCGGCGTCGGTTGAGCACCACCCCGTCCACTCGATGGAACGCCGTGCGCAGCACCTCCAGCGTGTTGTCCACCGTGGGCACCAGGCTGGCGCGAGCCTCCACCACCAGCACGATCTGGTCCGCACGGCCCAGCAGGGCAAAGGCATCGCGGTTGCGCAGCAGATCCGGCGCCTCCACGATGACCACCTCACCCGGCTCCGCCACCGCCGCGGCCGCGTCAGACGCATGGCGCACCCTCACCCCCTGCCCTTGCAAGGCCTGCGCGAGATGCTGCGCCAGGAACGACACCCCTTCGCCCCGGCGGGACGAAGTCAGCCCCAGCACAAGACCGGACGACTTCGCCTGATCCATCGGCAACGTGCCGCAGATGCGGTGCAGGCTGGCGTGGAACTCGTTGTCCCCGCCGGTGGAGCCAATGTCCTTGACCGTCGACCACAGCGGCACACCAAAACGCTCCGGAATGCGCCCGCCATCGTGGATGCGGCGATCGGTCAGCAGGCCCAGATAAATGGCCAGCCCCCCCACCAAAGCACCGACGGGCAAAGCCAGCAGAATCATCAGCAGCCGCTTGGGCGCGGCCCGTGCCGGAGTGAATGTGGCGTCTTCCACCACGGCGATGTTGTTGATCCGGCTGTGATCCAGCGCCTGGTCGATGCGCACCTTCTCCAGGCTGTCCAGATACAGCAGGCGACTCTTCTCCGCCACCTGCAACGCCTGCTCCAGACGGCCCAGCTCGGGCTCGCTGTCGAGGACCTGGCGGCGCGTGTCCAGCAACTGAGCCAGTTCCTTGTCATGGCCCGCCAACAGCGCCGTCAACTCCTGCAGGCGCACGGACTTTTCCACCTCGTTGCGCGCCAGCAGCACCCCCAGCTCGCTCGGCACCCGCTTCTCGCTCTGCTGGGTGTTGCGCTCCAGGCCCTGGAGCTGCCGCTCCATCGCGGCGATGCTCTGATCCAGCGACACCACCGCGGGCGCCTGTTCCTTGTAGACCTGAAGGGCCTCCACACGCTGGCGCTTGAGCTCCGCGAGCTGCTGGTTCTGCGCCATCCAGGCCGGACCCAACCCCACCTCACGCTCCGCCACCACCTCCTGGCCAAAGCTGCGCGCCTGATGCTTGGCATAGCTCACACCACGCTGCAAGGCCGCATGCTCGGTCACGGCCTCTGCACGCCGATCCCGCACTTCGTTGATGCGCTTGGTGATCGCGCTCAGCCGCTCGGCGGCACTGACACCGTTGATGCGCTCCAGCGCCGATCGGATCTGGGCCTTGAGCGCCGAGATCTGGCGATCGGCATCCCCCGCCTTGGTTTCATAGAACGTGATCAGGCTGGAACGGCCCAACACCGCCGTGCGCTCGTCCACATAGGTCTGGATCCAGGTTCTCAGCACCTTTTGCGCCACCACCGGATCACCCCATGCGAAACGCAGCTCGATCACATTGGATCCGACCCCATGGGAAACCGTGAGCTTGTCTTCGAACAGGTCGACCAGACGGTCTTCCTCGCTGCGAGGCTCCATGAGGCCCACCGCAGCCAGCACCGAGGTGACCGCCCCCTGCATCGCCTGCCCGGCCGACTTCATCGCAGACTTGAGGCCCGCCAGGATCCCCTTGTCCTCCGGCTGCGCAGCCAGGTCCTTCATGTGCGCCTGGACCACCTTGCGGATCACCGTGCGTCCGGTGAGGATCTTTTCCTCATCGACGATGGGATCGCGCTGGGTCGAAAACGGGGCCACGGCCTGACGCTCCCCCACCTCCACCGGCACGGTCAGGTTCTCACGACCGGCCTTGACCAACAAACGGGCCTGAGAATCGTAACGAGATGGCAACAGGAAGGCCCCGACCACCATCAAGGCCGCCGTGACCCACAGCGCCACAAAAAACGGCTTGCGATAGATGTAGAACAGTCGGACGATGTCCCGAACGGAGCGAATATCGATCATGATTTTGGGGTCCGACCTGTTTACTTGTACCGGGTTTCGCCCCAGCCGTAGCTGATGCCCAGTGAACGGGCAAAAGGCAATATCTGATTGATGTAGACCTGCACCCCGTCACCCATGTTGCCGGCGGCTGACTTGGGAATGAAAAGAATGTCGCCCCGCTGGAAAGCCAGGGTCGAGAATCCCCCTTCCTCGGCTTCGAGCATGCGGCTGAAATCGATGATGTAGAGGCGATACCGCTGGCGGTCATCCAGGCGCAGCAGCGCCACCCGACTGGGATCGGCATCCGGCAACAGGCCACCGGAAGCAAACAGCCCCTGCTGGACCGTGGCCACCGCCGACAGATCGAGAGGCCCGGGCATGCGCACGGCCCCGCCCACCACCACCTTGCTGCTGGGCGAGGACACCACGTTGACCGTGACATCGGGCTCCCGGTAAATGGCGTCCAGTTTGGACCTCAAATATTGAGCCACTTCATCGGGTGTTTTTCCAGCGGCCTGGACACGTCCGGCATGGCGGTAGGAAAAACTCCCGTCCGATCGCACCACATACAGATTCGACGTGCCCGCGTCGGGCTGTCCGCGGGACACCCGCTCTTCCTCCAGCGCATCACGGACCACACGCAGCGTGTCCCCGGCGTGAATCCGGGTGGCGGGGCTGGCCATCTGGTCCATTTCCGCCGCCGACAGGACCCGGGCCTGCGCCACGTCGTCGGGCGGCGTCAGGTTCCCCATGGGCGTGCACGCAGACAGGACCGTCAGCAGCAGCCCCGGATAGATCATGAACCAGGTTTTCATATCGCCCACATTGCCTTCAACACATTGCCCGTCAGGAAGCCAGCCGCTGACTCAAGGCCCGATCGGCCTCGGTCTCTGCCAGCCCCCCGCCACTCCAGCGCACGTACTGACGCCAGCGCAGATAGCGCCTGCGCATCTCCTCGACACGCGGACGCCTCAGCCACGGCACGCCGAACTTGCGGAAAAACCGCAGCATGCTGCGCAGGTGGATGCGAGCCGACGTGGACCAGATGCCCTGCGCGCTGTGCCGCTGGTGGTCATGCACCAACTCGATGTACGGCACCGCCCGGACCTGCCAGCCGTGAATCCAGATGCGCGCGCACAGGTCGACCTCCTCCAAGTAGAGAAAGTAGCCCTCGTCCATGCCGCCGAGTTTCATGTACACGGAGCGCCGGACCACAAACCCCGTGCCCATGACCCAATCGGACGAAAAAATGCCCCCATTCCATGCACTGCACATGAGATGGGAATCCGACAGGGACTGAAACAGGGGCGATCGACCGATCGGCGACCGCCGGACCAGGATATCGATGAGCGAATAAAATCGCCGAGCAGAATACTGAAGACTGCCGTCCGGATTGATCAGCCGAAGGCCCATCAATCCCATGGACGGATTTCCGCGAAACAAGGCACGAATTTCTTCCACCTGGTTTCTGAGAAAATAAGTATCGGGATTGAGAACCAGAACCAACTCGGCATCCACCAAGGACATGCCAAAATTGACCCCCGCACCGAATCCACCATTGCGGATGGATTGATAAAATCGAATCCCCACCGGCAGTTCAGCGCGCAACCGCACCCCGGAATCATCCGGTGAACCATTGTCGACCACCACGATCGACTCGGGCGCCGCCATTTGGTGCTCAAGCAATGACGCCACGCACCGAAGTGTCAAATCGGTGGTTCGATAATTGACAATGACAACACCGAAGCGATCGTCCACGGCCAAGCCTGTGGACAACCGCTCTCCCCCAATGTCGGGCATCCTGCTTCTCCAGCAATACCTTGGATGCCGCCGTATTACGCTGACGCCGATCCATTGCGAATGAATGGATACGCCTCGACGGGATTGTTCTTCTGACCACACCCGGAGCGGGACGCCCTCAACGCCCAGCCCTGAGACCTGCCTCAGTCAGTGAAGGAATGATACCCGGTTTTTCCTTAAGTTACGAACAGACACGCTTGTACACCATAGCCGAGTGCCGGATGTGCAAAAGAGCATGGCCCGCAGGGCTTTGACGTCACGCGTGCCCACCTCCCGCCCGCGCGGCCCACACTGGTGAACCGCCCCTTACAGGAGTCCCCATGTCCACGACACGCCCCTCACTCGACTGGGCACGTCTGACAGAACAACTGCCCGACGCCCTCGTTTGCTCCGACACGCAAGGTGTCATCGTCGGCTGGAACGGCGCAGCCCAGGCGCTGTTCGGGCACACCGCCGCCGAGGCCCTGGGCCAAAGCCTGGATCTCATCATTCCCGAACGACTTCGAGCGGCCCACTGGGCAGGTTTCGACCGGGCCCTGGCCCAAGGCCGGACCGTCCATGGACACGGGGCCATCCTCACCCGCGCCGTGACCCGCAGCGGGGACACGATCTACGTCGAGATGAGCTTTGCCATCCTCACCCGGGAAGACGGGCAGGTGACGGGAGCGGTCTCCATGGCCCGCGATGCCACCCAGCGTCACCAGGAACAACGCGAGCTGAAGGCGCGCCTGGCCGCGTTGGAGCAGGCCGCCCGCCCCTGACGACCCAAGCGCCGCCGCCGGCAACGCCGGGACCGTGTCAAAAAACCGTTCGGCCCTTCTGGCCGTCCACAACCGGTTGCGTCACGCCCGAAATGCGAAAATCATCCATCGTCCCTGCGCCCCCTCTGAGAGGACTTCGCATGCGTCTCGTGCCCGGCGTTCCCCACGATCCATTCCCGCCCGCGATCCTCGACATCGAAGCCTCCGGCTTTGGTCGGGGCAGCTATCCGATCGAGATCGGCTTCGTGCTGAACGACGGCCGCACGTGGTGCAGCCTCCTGCGGCCACAACCCGACTGGCAACACTGGGACCCCAGCGCCGCCGAAGTCCACGGCATCCGCCGCGAGCTGCTCGCCCAGCACGGCCGCAGCGTGGCCGAAGTGTGCGACGCGCTCGACAGCCACCTGCGCGGCCAGACCGTCTACTCCGACGGCTGGGCCCACGACTACACCTGGCTCAACATCCTCTACGACGCCGCCGACCGCAGCCCCAGCTTCAAGCTCGACAACCTGCGATCGCTGCTGGACGAAACCCAAGCCGCCCGCTGGCACGACGTGAAGCGGCACGTGTCCGAACGCATGAACCTGCAACGCCACCGCGCCAGCGCCGACGCCCGGCTGCTGCAGCAGACCTTGGCCGAGGTGAAGGGATGCGCGGCCATGCAGCCGTCGGCGGCGACCTGAACGGGCATGCGCCAATCCAGCCTTTGGACCGCCTCGACC
>JACCDS010524235.1_pt1 | contig 35205 bp, 33 predicted proteins | sample 7446441 | NCBI WGS metagenome assembly JACCDS01 (sample SAMN15323445, study PRJNA562643) | freshwater metagenome | isolation source: river surface water | place: USA:Blue River Watershed | collected 2017-08-17
GTATGAACGGCTTGAATCTTCACATTTAATTTAGTGGATCCGCTTTTTATTCCGTCAGGATTCACTCCTGGATTTAAAGCTTTCAATTGATCTACTTTCAAACCAAAATTTTCTGGAAACAGCTGAGAAGGTCTCCCCTTTTTCTCCGGTAATGGAATGAGATTTTCTTCCAGGGGTGGTTACCTCAGGAACAACTTCAGCCTCTGCTTCTTTCTTTTGTTCTGCTAATTCCTCCTCATCAGACTTTCTGATTATTGAATCTTTAGGTACAATTAATGAATCTGCTGGATCCTGGACCGAATCAATTACCACTTGGGACGCTTCTGGCAACACCTCTTCCTCTATTTCTACAAATTTCTCTGCCTTGATTAATTCATCCTTGTCCGGACTCACAAAGTGTTCGAAACCCACCGCAATTAATCCGACAAGTGTCAATAAAAGAATGCCCAACGTAATTACGGGCAGCTTACTGCTTTCTTCGTTCTCGCTCATTATTTTGAAAATTTAGCTTTCGTTTCTTGGCTCATATCAGCCACTTTATCTTCTAATTCCGCTTTGTAAGCGGTATATTTTTCTGCCAAAGTATCATCCGAAATGGCCAACATTTGAATGGCTAAAAGACCCGCATTTTTTGCTGCGTTGAGGGCTACTGTTGCTACTGGAACACCATTTGGCATTTGCAAAATCGATAAAACAGAATCCCATCCATCGATCGAATTAGAAGACTTAACGGGAACACCAATAACAGGTAAAATGGTCGCTGATGCAATCATCCCTGGTAAATGTGCCGCCCCACCAGCACCTGCAATGATCACCTTGATGCCTCGGGACTTCGCCTGCTGCGCATACGTCATCATTTTAACTGGTGTGCGGTGTGCAGAAACGATGTCTACTTCATAGGCCACTCCAAAATCTTTGCAGACCTGAATGGCATCTTGCATCACTCCTAAGTCTGAGCTGCTGCCCATTATAATTCCTACCATAGCTATCAATTTATGCGATTACGCGTATGCTTTGTTTTACTATTTCTGCTTTTTGTTCGATCTCCTCTCGAGAGGCCGCTAGTATCGTAATGTGCCCCATCTTGCGAAAAGGCTTCGTAATTTTCTTTCCATACAAGAAAGGGTGAACGCCTGGAATACCTAAAATCGTATCCAAACCTTCGTATTTCGCCGGTCCCGTGTATCCTTCAGCGCCTAATAAATTCAACATCCCAGAGTAACTATGCGCATAGGTATCTCCCAAAGGAAGCCCCGTAATCGCTCTCAAATGTTGTTCGTATTGTGACGTATCATTCGCTCTAATCGTTTGATGACCTGAATTATGTGGCCTTGGAGCGACTTCGTTAATGAGGATTTTACCGTCCTTCGTTAAAAACATTTCTACCGCTAAAACGCCCACTAAACCCATTTTATCGATTAGGCTAACGGCAATTTGCTCTGCTTCCCGCTCAATTTCACGTGAAATGGCGGCAGGTGACACTAAAAACTCAACTAGGTTTTGGATAGGGTGAAACACCATCTCCACGGCAGGAAACGCTTTAATCTCTCCTTGTGGATTCCTCGCTACGATAACGGCTAGTTCCTTATCGAAATCAATCGCTTTCTCTAAAAGCCCTGGGTCTGAAAATCCTTTCGAGGCATCCGCTGCTGAACCGATGTATTGCACCCCTTTCCCATCGTATCCTCCTTTGCCTAGCTTATTAAATGCTGGCAAGAAATCTTCATTTGCCACAATTTCTGCAGCAGATTCAATTAATCTGAAGTCTGCGGTAGGAAAACCATGGGTTTGGAAAAAGGTCTTTTGGATGCGCTTGTCTTGAATCATTCGAAGCAAATGAGGTTGTGGATAGACCTTAATTCCCTCTGCTTCCAGTTGTTCTAATGCTTCAATATTGACATGCTCAATTTCGATACTGACTAAATCACATTTTTTACCAAAAGCATAAACCGTGTCAAAATCCTGAAACGAGCCCTGTGTAAATTGGGTGGTCAAGGTATGACAAGAAGCTTCTGGATCTGGATCAAGGCAGGCGATTTGCAAATCTAAGTCGATGGCTGCTTGTAACAGCATTCTTCCAAGTTGGCCGCCGCCTAATAATCCGATTTTGGGAAGTGAAGTAGACATAAATTCGAATTCAATGGGTAAAATTACGGCTTTTGTTTTACCTTTGGAAATTATTTACACCTCGAGAAAAAATATTCTTGTTGGAATCCAATTAAAGACCATGTCAAAAAGAAATTCTACGATTATCGCTTTTATATTGCTTGCTATTGCGAGTCGTTTATTGATTTTAGCCGGACCAGGTTGGGCTAACTTCTCACCTATGGCATCTATGGCCCTTTTTGTTGGGGCGTATTTACACAATCGCAAGCAAGCGATGGCTTGGACTTTACTGGCGGTTTGGGGATCGAATTTGATCCTGAATAACACGTTATATGATTCCTTTTTTCCTGGTTTCTCCTTCGGATTTGACGCAGTTCACATGGGATTATTTGCCCTAATCTCTTTGTTAGGTCCAAACACGACGGCAAGCGCCTCTCGTTTTATTGGTACTAACTTAGCAGCAGCGATGGGATTCTTCTTCGTTTCAAACTTCGCGGTTTGGGCAGGATCTGAAATCGCATATACGAAAGACATCGCAGGATTAATGAACTGCTACGCCGCTGGTATTCCTTTCTTAAAGAATACGATTGCTAGTCAATTCTTATTCTCTGGATTGTTCTTCGGAGCATTTGAAGTATTGAAAAAACAAGTTCCAGCCTTGCGCTAGAATGTAAATGACATAAAAAAAGGGTCGGCTTGCAGATGCGAGCCGACCCTTTTTTGTTTTTTCAAATCTAGTTTTTGTAGACTTTCCCTTCCTTCATAACAAAGTTTACCTTCGTCATCAATTTAACATCAGCTACTGGATCACCAGGCACCGCAACAATGTCTGCCATCTTTCCTACTTCGATGGATCCGATCAAATCACTTTGGCCTAATAAATCTGCTGCAGTGACTGTCGCTGATTTAATCGCCTCTAAAACAGGCATACCTCCTTCATTCATCAGTATGAACTCATAGCCATTTTTACCATGGCCAAAAACGCCCGCATCAGTACCAAAAGCTATCTTCACTCCAGCCTTATACGCTTTAGCAAAAGTTCCTTGAATTACCGGTCCGATAGCTGCGGCTTTTTTCGCCACCATTTCTGGATAATAGTTTGGGATTTTAGATGAATCTGCTGTAGAACGTCCAGCAATAACTGTAGGCACATAATACGTCCCCATCTTTTTCATTAACTCCATCACCTCTTCGTCCATATATGTTCCGTGTTCGATAGACGTAACACCGCCTAATACTGCACGTTTCATACCCTCTTTTCCATGGGCGTGAGCGGCTACCTTGTACCCGTAATCCTTTGCCGTTTGAACAATCGCACGTATTTCCTCATCCGTAAATTGGGCTCCTGCTCCGTCTTTGGCATAACTTAATACACCGCCTGTTGCTGTAATTTTAATTAAATCTGAACCTTCCTTGTAGCGCTGACGAACCGCTTTCGCCGCATCTGCTACACCGTTCACCACACCATCTTCTGGGCCTAAATCCTTTTTAAATGTTTCGTTGATCCCGTTTGTATCATCCGCATGTCCACCGGTCGTTCCGATAGTAACACCCGCCGTAAAAATACGTGGACCTTCAATCAGACCTTTGTTAATCGCATTGCGAAGACTAATCACCACGTGGGTACCTCCTAAGTCACGCACCGTTGTAAAACCGGCCATCAAATTACGTTTCGCGTAGACATAGGCTTGGTAAGCCACATCTCCTGGATTCTTAACAAAGCGATCCAAATAGGCGCCTGGATTTGTTTCAGACTCCAAATGCACGTGTGAATCAATTAGGCCCGGCATTACCGTTTTATCTTTCAAATTGATCACGACATCTCCTTTTGCAGGACTCAAAAAGCCTTCTGAAACGGCAACAATTTTCTTTCCTTCCACTACAATCGAACGGTTCTTTAAAACCGTTTGTGTTTTCACGTCAATCAAAGAACCGCAGTGTAAAATGGTTTTTTGAGCAAAACCAGCGAATGCTAACAGGCTTAAGCCTAGGGTTAATACTTTTTTCATAGTTTAGATTTTATTAAGGTTGAAACATGTTTCCAAAAACTTGGATAGCTTTTATTCACTACTGAGGGATCTAATAGGGTAATTTCTTTTTGCATGGCTACCGGTGCAAAAGCCATGGCCATGCGGTGATCATCATAGGTTTCGATAGGTTCGATCGTAGATACGCTAGAGAAATCACCACGGACTTCATATTGGTAATTAGAATGCACTTCCACTAGACTCGCCCCTAATTTCTTCAATTCATTTTGCAAGGCAAGCACGCGATCGGTTTCCTTCACTTTCAAGGATTCTAATCCCGTTAATGTCAAGGAAATGTTCTTGACTGCAGCAATAACACAGATGGTTTGGGCCAAATCTGGGCAATCAGTGAAGTCCCAAGCTAATGAAGTTTGCGTAGGGATTTTGGTCAACAAATAACCACGGCCCGTATACGTACTTTTCACTCCCAATGGCTCCATAATGGCTTTGATGGCTGAATCCCCTTGTAAGGAATCTTCCTTCAAGCCCAACAATTCTAATGAACTATCTTCAAAAGGGGACAAGGCCACCATCGAATACCAATAGCTGGCACCAGACCAATCCGATTCCACAGCAAAAGACTGCAGCGTGTATTTTTGAGCAGGGATTTCAATCGTTCCATTAGTCCAATCCGCCTGGGCCTGAATGCCGAAATGCTTCATCTGAGCCAAGGTCATCTCGATATAAGGCTTCGATCCTAAAGCTCCCGTGATTTGCAATTTCAGACCATCAGGAAGCAAGGGAGCTACCATCAAGATCGCTGAAATAAACTGCGAACTCACATCTCCACGAATCGAGATTTCGCGATTGCCTTGAAATGAAAAACCATTTAACTGCAACGGAGGATATCCTTCTTGGTTCAAATAAGTAATATCAGCTCCCAGCGTTCTTAAAGCATCCACTAAAATACCAATAGGACGCTCACACATTCGTGGTGTTCCCGTCATCTTTTTTGGGGTACCCGTCACCGCATAATAGGCCGTTAAGAAGCGCATCGTAGTTCCCGCATCCAACACATCTGCTTCAGATCCGTTTTCAGATAAGAGGCGAATCATGGTTTGGGTATCTCGAGCCTCCGCTAAATTCGAGAGATTATCTAAAGATCCTTTCGCAAGGGCATTGATAATTAAAGCCCGGTTGCTCTCAGACTTAGAAGCAGGCAATGGAATGATCTCCGAATAAGAAGACGTGCGTGGAAATAACGTAATTTGACTCAAAACTAACCTGCGACTAACGCAATTTTAAAGTGACTAAAGACAGAACCGCTAAGATGATTCCCACGATCAAAAAGCGAATAACGATTTTCGATTCATGGTAATTTTTCTTTTGGAAATGGTGGTGCAAGGGCGACATCAGAAAGACGCGACGCCCCTCTCCATACTTGCGCTTGGTGTATTTAAAATAGGCCACCTGAATGATAACCGATAAATTTTCAATTAAAAATATTCCGCAAAGTACTGGAATCAACATTTCCTTGCGAATCACAATGGCTAACGTCGCAATGACACCACCCAGCATCAAACTCCCCGTATCACCCATAAATACCTGAGCAGGGTACGCATTATACCAAAGAAAACCAATACAGGCCCCCACAAAGGCCGCACAAAAGACAGCGAGCTCTCCCGAGTTAGGAATAAACATCACATTCAGATACTGTGAAATGACCTTATTACCAGAAACGTACGCTAAAATGGCTAAGGCAATCCCGATAATGACCGAAGTTCCAGCTGCTAAACCATCGATTCCATCCGTAATATTGGCGCCATTCGAAACGGCCGTAATGATGAAAATGACAACTAAAACATATACTATCCACACATATTCATCTGGAATAAAGCTAGGCAATAACATGTTATAATCGAACTGATTATCCTTCATAAATGGAACCGTCGTTACCAGCGATTTGTGATCAATAAAGGTGCCATCTGTGGCGAACTCCCGCACCTTGATGTGCTGATTAAAATACATGGTTAAGCCTACGATGATGCCTAAGCCAATTTGGCCTATCACTTTAAATTTACCCGATAAACCTTCCTTATTTTTCTTAAATACTTTGATGTAATCATCTGCAAAACCAACTGCTCCTAACCAAATGGCTGAAGTCACCAAAAGCACAATGTACACATTGGTAATCTTCGAAAATAACAAGGTAGGAATCAATAATGACAACAAAATAATAAAGCCTCCCATGGTAGGAGTGCCTTTTTTTGCCATTTGGCCTTCTAATCCTAAATCCCGAATTTCTTCTCCGATTTGTAATCTTTGCAAACGGTAGATCACGGATTTACCCCAAATCGCTGCAATACCTAAAGACGTAATGATCGCCGCAAAAGCACGGAAGGTGATGTATTGAAAAACTCCGGCGCCCGGAATATTCAAGGTCTTGTCTAGGTATTCAAAGAGGTAGTAAAGCATCTAAATGGATTTTAATTTATAAAATTGCAAAAATTCGAGGGGAATTCAAACTCAGCTAAAGGCCTCCCCAAGGACTATTTTATCATCAAAGTCATATTTCACACCCTGAATGTCTTGGTAATTTTCATGGCCTTTCCCCGCCACTAAAATGATATCTCCCGCTCCCGCTAATACGCGAACCGCATAAAAAATTCCTTCTTTCCGATCTGAAACGCGGTGCACCTTAGATTTCAATTCTACTGGAACACCTGCCTCCATTTGGTCTAATATCAATTCCGGATCTTCCTTGCGGGGATTATCAGAGGTCAACACGACTGAATCGCTGTATTTAGCAGCTAATTCCGCCATAATAGGGCGCTTCCCGGCATCCCGATTGCCACCACAACCTACCACCGTAATAATTCGCTGTGATTTATCTCGAATCGTTTGAATCGTTTTCAAGACATTTTCCAAGGCATCAGGGGTATGAGCATAATCCACGATTCCCATTTTATGCTGGGATCCCGCTAATTGCTCAAACCGGCCAGGGGCTGTTTTAAGGGCCGAAATCTGCACCAATACTTCGTGTGATTCTTCGCCTAATAAGAGTGCTGCCGCATAGATTCCCAATAAATTATAGGCATTAAAAGTCCCTATTAATTGTGCATGCACTTGCTGGTGGTCGATCTCTAATTGCAAACCGCCCACTCCGTTGCTAATAATTTTCGCCTTAAAGTCGGCTGCGTTTAATAAACCGAAACCGTATTTCTTGGCTGCCGTGTTTTGTAACATCACCATTCCGCGCTTGTCATCTACGTTTGTTAACGCGAAGGAAGAAGCGGGGAGGGCGTCAAAGAACCCTTTTTTGGCCTTAATGTATTCATCAAAAGTCTCGTGAAAATCCAAGTGATCTCGGGTAATATTCGAGAAAATAGCACCTGAAAATTGCACACCATGAATGCGTTTCTGAACTACGGCATGAGAGCTCACCTCCATAAAGGCATGACTACATCCCGCCGAAACCATATCCGCAAGCAAGGCATTCAAACTCAAAGCATCCGGCGTCGTGTGTGTCGAAGGGATGACCTTGTCCTCAATCTTATTTACCACGGTCGAAATCAATCCACACCGATGACCCAAACGCTTAAACAATTCAAACAATAAGGTAACAGTCGTCGTTTTCCCATTCGTGCCTGTGATTCCTACGAGCTTCAATTTTTTCGAAGGATGATCGTAAAATTCTGCCGCAGCCTCCGCTAAAGCCACATTTGAATCAACAACCTGAACACATTGTACGTCTGAGGGGACATCTAAAGGTCGTTTTTCTACCACCCAATAGGTGCAGCCTTGCTCATAGACTTGAGGCAAAAAGGAATGTCCATCTACCTGGGTTCCGGGAATGGCGAAAAATACAGAACCGGCTACTGCCTTTCGGGAATCAAAGCACAAATTTTCAATGTCAACACCAGGAAATAAAGAGATTTGAGCCATATTAATGCAGTTTTATAAAGACTAAACTGTTTTTTGAAACAGCAGATCCGGCTGGGATGGATTGATTGGTTACGGTCCCAAAGCCATTCGCCCGAACCTTCAATCCTTTGTTTTCTAACGCAAACAAAGCATCACGTAAATTCATCCCTACCACATTAGGAACCGTTTTAGGGGTCATCGTTATTGCCTGGTTTTTAACGGTTTTCTTCTCTAAATTAAAATTCAACCATTGACCATTTTCTTCTACTTTAGGAAGTCCTAAGCGGGAGAATAAGATATTTTGATCTGCCGGATGCAACGTATGAGCTAATTTGTTTTTATTCAATGAATCAGGCAAATAACCCCGAAGCGTTTGCTGCAATTTCATGTCGCGCAAATAGATTCGATCAGAAATCTCCTTAAATACAGGGGCAGTTACTTGACGTGCATAGGTACCTTCTGCACTTCCCTTAGGCTCATCCACGGCGATAATCATGGTGTACTTTGGATTCTTCACTGGGAAATAACCCGCAAAGGTGGTGTAGTAATTTCCTTTTCGATAGCCTTTCGCTCCTGAAACTGTTCTTTGAGCAGTACCAGTTTTACCTGCGATGCCATAAACCGTACCCTTAATGTTGTTAGCTGTTCCTTTGGTCACCACACCCTCTAACATAATTTTCAATTTCTGTAAGGTCTCCGGCGAACATAAAGGCTTCGAGTCACGAATTTGTGAAGCAGTATAATCTGTTACCACTTCATCTCCCCGAGTAGCCTTACTTACCACAATTGGTTGAATCCAATACCCATTGTTCGCAATTGCATTGTAAAAGGCTAAAATTTGCAAGGGAGTATACTGAGTCGAATAACCAACAGAAGACCACAATAACTGTAATCCATCCCATTTAGAAGGTACAGGGAAAACGGGTTTTCGACTAGGCTTCAATTGAAAGTCCAAGGATTCAATCAAATGGTATTTCTTCAAGTAATTGTAAAACTTCTCATTATTGGTTGTACCAAAAGCCTCCTGAACTAGCTTCATCGTTCCCACATTGGAGGAACTCGTAATCACTTGCTCCAAGGATATTGTACCTAATGGGTGGGAGTCTGACATGACCCCATTGTACAAACGAAATTTACCATCATCTGTGTTCACCATTTTAGTCAGCGGATAATTCTTTTCCTCTAATACCGCCATAATGGAAGGCAATTTGAAAACCGAACCAGGGTCGCGTGCCTCTAACAACGCATAATTATAGGTTTCAGAATATCCGGTAGGTGAAAGGGGATTAGCTGCAATATTCGACAAGGCTTTAATTTTACCTGTCGAGGTCTCCATAACGATCGCTACCGCATAATTTCCCTTAAAGATTTTCATCCCATTTAATAGGGCAGATTCCACAATCTCTTGGATATTAATGTCTATCGTAGAGTGTAAATCTACACCAGCTACGGGCAGCTTAGGCTCATCACCAGGCTCAGGACGCCAGGTATTATTATCCATTTTCTCATACATCCCCTCACCAAACTCTCCCCTTAATTCTTTGTCAAAACTATTTTCAATTCCTACCCTACCTTTATCTCGCAAGTCTTTTAGATAACCTACGGTACGATAAGCCATTTGGCCAAAGGGTGCGTAACGCACATTAATCTTATCAAAAACAACGCCGGATTGATTCGATGTTTTCGCATCCTTAAACAAAGGGAAACCCAGCACTTTCTTCTTTTCCTGGTAATCCAATAGGCGATTATTCAAAAGTAAATAGGTGCGACCACTGCGTCTGGCAGCCGCTATTTTCTCCTTGTATTCATCGGCTGTGCGATCTTTAAAGAAATTAGAAAGTGCCGCAGCTAGACCATCAATATGCTGCTTATAAAACTCATCTGCTTTCGCGTTCCCCGTCAATACAGAGGGGTCCATCCCTAAACGATATTTAGGCAAAGTAGTAGACAATAAACTACCATCATCTGAGTAGATATTTCCTCGAGTCGCCTCGATTTTACGCTTCTTTACATAGGTAGCCATTGCCTCCGACCGAAATCTGGGTCCTTTCAAAACAACCACCTTGTACAAACTGAAAAGCAGGTACAAGAAAACAGCCAAAATGATAATAAAAAACGTGTAAAATCGTCTTGTAATTAAGCCCCGAATATTAGGTCTTTTCTCTTTAGCCATTACTAATCTTTGTCTACTTTAATGATGATTTTAGTAGGAGGAATCGTGCTCACGCCTATTTGATACCGTCTTAAGGTTTCTTCCAAATTACTTTGCTTACTTACTTTCATATACTCCGCTTTTTGCGTTGTATAATCTGCTCGATCCTCTTCTAATGCACTTTTCTCCTTCTGTATTTGATGTAGTTTACCATCCGCTAACATCGAATAATAGATATTAATAAGGGTCAAAAAGGCTACAAAAGCAATTCTTTTCACCCACATAACCGGCAGCTCACCGCCAGTGAAATAATCGATATTGAAGATGGAATCAAAGATCCCCTCTTTTTTAGGTGATGAAATTCGCTTAGCCCCTTCCTCCTTTGGTTCGATCGGTGTTGCCATATTATAATTTAGACGCTATTCGTAGTTTAGCGCTTCTAGAGCGCGGGTTTAATTTCAATTCTTCTTCAGAGGCGGTGATTGGTTTACGAATCACTGACTCCAAAGGACGGTGTACCACCCCAAACAAATCCTTATCCTCTTTGCCTTGCACATTTCCGGCTTTGATAAAATTCTTCACCAAACGATCCTCTAACGAATGAAACGACATGATGACTAATCTACCTTCTGGCTTCAAAACCGACGGGGCCTGTGCTAAAAATTCTTCAATGACGGCTAGCTCTTGATTCACTTCAATTCGAATCGCCTGAAAGACCTGAGCGAAGTATTTAAACTCCCGGTGTTTAGGAGCTAATTTATTCAAAATTTCTTTAAATTCCTGCGTGGTCTCTAGGGCTTTTCTGGTCCGGGCTTGAATAATAGCTTGGGCCAAAGTTCGAGCATTCTTCACTTCCCCATACATTCCCAATATGCGCTGCAATTCCTCCGCAGAATACGAATTCAATAATTCCGCGGCAGTCATGGATGCCGAGGGGCCCATCCGCATGTCCAAAGGCCCATCAAATCGAATTGAAAAACCTCTTTCAGGTGCATCCAATTGAAAAGATGAAACCCCAAAATCCGCTAAAATCCCATCCACTTGTTTAACGCGATGTAAGCGTAAATATTTTTCTAAGTAGCGAAAATTTGCTGTGATTAACGTCAAGCGATCATCATCTATCTTTTCTGCTTGCTCCCAGGCATCTGGATCTTGATCAAAAGAAAATAACCTACCTTCTGGACCCAGCTTCGCTAAAATAGCTTTCGAATGCCCACCTCCCCCAAAGGTCACATCCACATAGGTTCCCGAAGGATTAATGTGTAAACCATCGATGCATTCATGCAACATGACGGAGGTATGATAGGTGTTTTCTGGCATAATTTTGGACGAAAACAAAAATACAAATTATCCTTCTGCTATGCCACCAATTTGTGAATTTGTACCCGTTTTTTTTGTGGCAAGTTTCGAACCCGTATCTTTGCCCAAACGCCATTTATATTCTTGTATGAAAAAGACTTTGTTTACACTCTTATTTGCTCCCTTATTGAGCCTTGCTCAGGTGCCTGTTTCAGGAATTTGGCGAGCAGAAATTTCTACACATGGAGGAGCTCTTCCGATACATTTCGAAATAAATGCAGGCTCTAAATCCGGCAATCTAGATATCAAATTGATCAATGGAGCCGAAAAATCTACTCTTGGCGAATCGTATTTTAGAGCTGATTCTCTTGTCGTTCCATTCGACCTGTACGACGCTGAACTTGTATTTAGGGTAACAAAAACGACTGAAATGAGCGGTTTTTTCGTCAAAAAAAGAAATGGCAAAACGGTTTATCGTTTGGCCATTTCTGCACTTGCTGGCGAGGCAGATAGGTTTCTAAACTTAAAACCCTCCAGCTTAAAGATTAGTGGCAAATGGATGGCAGATTTCTTTAGTGATGCCACAAACCACAGTCCAGGCGTGGGTGTCTTCGAACAAACAGGAAACAAGGTGACCGGGACTTTTTTGCGCACGTCGGGCGATTACCGGTTTTTACAAGGCAATGTAAGTGGAGATAGTTTATTTCTAAGCTATTTCGATGGAAGTGGTGTCAACATGCTACGTGCAAAAGTGACCGGCACTCGCTTTACTGGCCGATATACTTCTGGATTAAGTGGGGTAAGAACAGTAGAAGCGACTTTTGATCCCAATGCAGCCTTACCTGATTTGAAGAAATTAAGCTTCCTAAAACCAGGTTACGATCGAATCGATTTCAAATTACCCACTACCTCGGGGGAGCTAGTAAGTTTACAAGATGAGCGCTTCAAGAATAAAGTGGTCGTTATTGAATTAATGGGATCTTGGTGTCCAAACTGTTTGGACGAATCCAGGTATTTATCTCCATTTTACAATAAATACAAAGAAAAAGGAGTAGAAGTGATAGGTCTTGCTTTTGAAAATTCGGCCGATTTAGCGATTTCAGGTCCGAAAATTAATAATTTCCAAAAGAAAATCGGGATCAGTTATCCCCTCCTATTTGCAGGTACGGCAGAGGATAAAACCATTGCGCAAGTGCTACCAATGCTGAGTAAAATGAACGGCTATCCGACCACGTTTATCATTGATAAAAAGGGAATCGTGAGAGAGATCCATACGGGATTCTCTGGACCTGGAACTGGAAAATATTATGCGGATTGGATTTCCGAATTTGAGCAAACTGTTCAGAGCCTTTTGGCTGAAAAATAATGAGAATTCTCGCCTTATTGTGTCTTATTTCTTTGACAGCTCAGGCTGAGAAACCTTCCTATAAAAAATGGATAACACCGCTTGCCTTAGGAATGGCTAGTGGCATCACCTACAACCCATTTTCAAAGCAGACTCAATCGAAAATAGTGGCCCCCGGGAAATTAACGCAACTAGACGACTATACCCAATACGGTCCGGCTATATTGCAAATAGGGGCTAATATCGCGGGATTTAAAGGAACAAATGAAGCGTTTGACCAGGCTGGAATATTCTTTTTAGGAACAGGAATCTATGCAATTTCTGTCCAAGGATTAAAATTCTCCATTAAGGAAAAACGACCAGATGGATTGGAAAAAACGTTTCCTTCGGGACATACGGCTACTGCTTTTTTTGGGGCAACTGTTTTAGCACATGAATACCGCGACACCCATCCTGAACTTGTCATCGCAGGTTATACACTCGCTACTGCCACGGGTGCTTTGCGCATCGCAAATAACAAACATTGGCTAACCGATGTATTGATGGGCTCTGCAATAGGCATCGCTTCGGCTGAATTAGCCTACATTTTATACCCGAAAGTGCGCACTCAATGGCAAAAATTGAATCGATTTACCTTGACTCCTCAGGTTGCACCAGCGTATTACGGTGCGAGTATGACTGTTGGTTTTTAATGCAAAAGTAAATAGAGTCCCGCACCTGCGAAATACCCCATTAAGGCAAGAAATCCTATTTTTTTCAGGTACCAGCCAAATTCGATTTTCTCCATTCCCATTACTGCCACTCCAGCGGCAGAACCAATAATCAGGATACTACCACCCGTACCCGCGCAGAAAGCGAGGTATTCCCACATCGCGTGATCCATAGGGAAATCGGTTAACGAATACATCCCCATTGTAGCTGCCACTAATGGCACATTATCCACTACTGCAGACGCTAAACCAATAATGGTAATAATGAGATTTTGGTTGCCTAATGAGTGCGCTAATTGATCAGATAACGCATGTAAATACCCAAAGGATTCTAAACCTCCAATAGCTAAAAGAATACCTAGAAAAAAGAGAATACTTGACGTATCGATTTTAGTCAACGCATATCCTACACTCAAATGCTTCTTCGCCTCCTCATCTTTCTCAGAGTGCAATAGTTCAGACAAAATCCATACTAAACCCAAGGCTAGTAAAATACCCATGTAAGGCGGCAAATGCGTCAACGTTTTGAAAATAGGAACGCCAATTAAAGAACCTGCGCCAGCGAAAAGCATAATTTTTCCATCGCGTTCTTCTGTCGGACTTAAGGTTACTGAAGCTGTCGGCTGACCAATTACCTGATTTTTCAAGACATAAGAAGCCACAACTAAAGGCACTAGTAACGCAACTAAAGAAGGTAATAACAAACTTTGAATAATACCAGTAGCCGAAACTTGACCTCCTATCCACAACATTGTCGTCGTCACATCACCGATGGGCGACCAAGCGCCACCAGCGTTCGCCGCAATGACCACGATTCCCACAAAATACTTGCGGGTTTCCTTATTACTGATCAACTTACGAAGCAAGGTGACCATTACAATCGAACTGGTCAAATTGTCTAAAACGGCAGACATAAAAAAAGTAATAAAACCCACTATCCAAAGCAGTTTAATCACCTTATCTGTTTTTATTAATCTCGAAACGAAATAAAATCCTTGATGGGCATCCACTAATTCCACTAGTGTCATCGCACCTAACAGGAAGAATAATATCTCCGAAGTAGACGCTAAGTGATGACCTAATTCGGAGGCACCCCCCGTTGAAATCGCATAAAGTGTCCAGACTAAAACACCCGTAACTAAGGCGGTAGCCGTTTTATTTATCTTTAAGGGGTGCTCTAATGTAATGGCTAAATACCCTAAAATAAAGACTACAATAGACGCGATTCCCATGTTATTTTAATTTCGCAACGGCCGCTTTAATGCGATCGCAAGCTTCTACCAATTGCTCATCTGCAGCTGCCGTAGAAATACGCATACAATCCGGTGCGCCGAAACCTGAACCGGCCACGGTAGCTACAAAAGCATCCGCTAATAGCCAAGAACAGAAATCATCTGAGTCTTTAATCACCGTGGTGCCATCCGTCTTTCCGAAATAATACGAAATATCTGGGAACGCATAGAATGCGCCATCGGGCATATTTACTTTGAAACCTGGGATCTCACGTAATTTTTCTACCACTAATTTACGGCGGCGATCGTAGGCCGCTTTCATTTCGTAAGCGTGATCTAAGCTGCCGTTGAAGGCCGCTACTGCCGCTTTTTGGGCGATAGAGTTCGTTCCTGACGTTACTTGACCTTGTAATTTTTCGATTCCGTCTGCAATCCATTTCGCTGCAGCGATAAATCCAATTCTCCAACCAGTCATCGCATGGCCTTTCGCTACCCCGTTTACTGTGATAACGCGCTCTTTGATTTCTGGAATAGAACCGATCGAGAAGTGACCTCCTTGTGTGAAGTTGATATACTCGTAGATTTCATCCGCTAGGACGAAGATATTTTCATGACGCGCTACCACGTTCGCGATATCACGTAATTCTGATTCTGTGTAAACTGATCCTGTCGGGTTGTTAGGCGATGCGAACATCACCATCTTTGTTTTAGGGGTGATAGCTGCTTCGAATTGCTCCGGAGTTACTTTGAAATTGTTATCAAAAGCACCTTGAACGATAACCGAAGTTCCTTCTGCAAGTTTCACCATTTCCGAGTAAGAAACCCAATAAGGAGAGAAGATAATTACCTCGTCACCTGGATTAATTAAAGCTGCAATCGCATTGGCTAAGGAGTGTTTTGCACCCGTGCTCACGACGATATTTTCTGAACCCCACTCTAAGTTATTATCGCGCTTTAATTTGTTCGCAATTGCCATGCGCAAGTCAGGATAACCAGCTACGGGTGAGTAGCCGTGGAAACCATCATCAATTGCCTTTTTCGCCGCCTCACAAATGTGAGCAGGTGTTTTAAAATCTGGCTCTCCTACAGAAAGACTGATTACTTTGTGACCTAAGGCTGCTAATTCACGTGCTTTTTTTGTCATCCCTAAGGTAGAGGATTCTTCTAATGCTTGAATTCTTTGGGCTAATTGTGCTTGTGACATGGTATCTAGAAACGAATATTTGTATATAAACCGGCAGCAAAATTACTTTTTTGCGAACGGATAAGCTAATAAAATGTGTAAAAATTAGGCTGTAATTCCTTGTGCCAAAACTGCGTAGGCCCCTTTCTTGTTCTTCAACAATTCGTCATGGGTGCCGCGTTCGATGATTTCACCCTTTTGGACGACTAAAATCTGATCCGCATGTTGAATGGTAGATAAGCGATGGGCAATCACTAGCACGGTGCGGTTCTCCATCAAATGATTTAGAGCCTCTTGTACGAGTTTTTCGGATTCATTATCTAGCGCACTGGTCGCTTCATCCAAAATTAAAATTGGTGGATTTTTGAGAACGGCGCGGGCGATGGAGATGCGCTGTCTTTGGCCACCTGATAGCTTAGACCCTCGATCCCCTATCACCGTTTCATATCCCTCAGGACTCGCAGCAATAAAATCATGCGCATTCGCGATTTTCGCTGCCGCTTTTACTTCTTCTAACGAGGCTTCCGTCCCAAAAGCAATATTATTGAAAATGGTATCGTTAAATAAGACAGATTCCTGGGTTACAATACCCATTAAGCCTCTTAAGTCGTCCAAAGGAATGTTCTTCAAGTTCACTCCATCTAATGTAATTTCCCCTGATGAAGCATCGTAAAAGCGGGGTAGCAAATCCGCTAGTGTGGACTTCCCGCCTCCAGAAGCCCCTACAAGGGCAATTGTTTTACCTCTGGGAATATCAAAACTAACTTTTTTAAGAATTGAACGGCCTTTCACATATTCAAAACCAACTCCATTAAAGGATATCTTATCTTTAAATTCATTTACAGGAGTAATCGGCTCTTCCGCTACAATTTCTGATGATGTATCTAAGATTTCAATGATGCGATCTGCAGATGCCATTCCACGTTGAATACCGCTAAAAGCATCAGCAATAGACTTAGCAGGACGCATCACTTGTGAAAAAGTAGCAATGAAGGCAATAAAGGTGGAAGCTGACAATTCCCCTTGACCACTGATTACTAGGCTACCACCATATAATAAAATACCTGTTAGAACGAATACGCCTAATGTTTCAGAAGTAGGTGAGGTTAATTCTTGTCGAAAAACCATCTTTAATAGTGAATGTCTATATCGATTATTACCCGCTTTAAATCGCAGGTCCATCATTTTTTCCGCCCGAAAGGCTTTCACCACTCGCATGGCACCAAAGGTCTCATCCAACAAGCTAATAATTCCACTCAAATTCTGTTGCACTTCCCCAGCTGCGCGCCTTAATCTTCGCGAAATGGTAGCTATAACGGAACCTGAGAGCGGCAAGATAATCAGAGAAAACAAGGTTAATTTTATGGACATACTTGCCAGAAATACAAAGAATAAAATCAAGGTAAATAGCTCTTTAAAGGTGGCTATAAATGCGCGGCCTATACTGTTTTCCACTTCTTGAACGTCTGTGGTCAACCGAGACATTAAGTTCCCTTTTTTCTGCTCTGTGAAATAGCTTAAATCCAAACGGATAACTCGTTCAAAAACGGCTTGACGTAACGAAAAAATGGTATCCGCTTCCACCCTTTTAAGAACTCTTTGAGAAAAATAACGGAAAAAATTCGCCAAAATCACCGATACCAAAATAGCTCCACAGGCATATTGCAATGCTCCAATTCGGCCAAAATTCTCCAATGCCCCGTAGAAATAATGATTAAACAAGAAAGAGAAATAAGAGGGACTCAGTGAAAAGGCTGGTAGAATGCGGTAATTCTGCATATTTTCAACAGCAGACTGATTGAACAAGACGTTCAGTAAAGGAATCAGTAGTGTGAAATTTAAAATGCCAAACAAACTCGCTAGCAAAGAAAAACCGAAGTAGGGAAACACGTACTTACGGATTGAAACAGCATAACTTAGTAAGCGAAAATATGTTTTCAATGCGGCTTTTATCAAAATTTTAGTCAAATTACGACAATTTTCAGAAACTAATCCGAATGTTGCCCTTAATTTCCATTGTAATGGCCACCTATAATGGGGAAAATTTTCTTCGGGAACAGGTGGACAGTTTACTTGCTCAAACCTATCCAAATTTAGAATTTATCTTTGTGGATGATGCATCCCAAGATGGAACTCTCCCTATTTTACATGAATACGCCGCTAAAGATTCACGTATTCAGTTGATCGAAAATTCAGTCAATCAAGGTTATCGGAAAACATTTGAAAATGGCATTTTAAAAGCTCGAGGTGAATTCATTGCATTGTCTGACCAAGATGATTATTGGCTTCCTTCCAAAATCACCGAACTAGCCAATTCAATTGGTGATTATTCCTTGATTTATTCCGACTCAGAGTTAGTAGATGATGACGGGAAATTTTTAGGTGAAAAAATGTCAGACCGTAAACGACAAATCGCGTATAATAGCCCACTCATGTACACTTTTGGTGCATGGGCTCCTGGACACAGTATGTTATTTCGCAAGGATTTATTACCCTTTGCGTTACCAATAGCTGAATTTGTCACCCATGATTATTTAATTGGTTTTGCTGCCACTTGTGCAAATGGAATTACCTATTTACCTAAACCATTTGTCCATTATAGACAACATGCCACTAATGCGATTGGAGCAAACCTAAAAAAGGGTAAAAAGCCGTATAAATCCACAAAAGAACGCAACAATTTGATTATTTCTCGTCTAAATCTCATCTGTGAAAGATGTCCAGAAGGAGAAAATAAAGAGATATTAAAAAGCTTTGCAGAAGCTTGTGCGGGAAATTCAGTAAAAGATAGATTCAATAGGGTAATGATTGTAATGAAACACCACCGTGCGATGCTAGCCTACAAGGGAAAATCTGAACTGGGAAGCTTCCTCTACAGCTTCAAGCTATTCTTCTCTATTTTCTAAAGGGAAGACTAAGGCGGTAATACAGATTTTTCAACTGAACGCTCACTGGAATCGGACGTTGTTCTAAGGGACCATCGAAGTGATCGCCTCTTCTTAAATAGTAGTTCGAAAAAGTGGACGAAGTCATCCCCCATTTGCGGATAAATTGATAATATCCCTTGTTTTGCTTTACTCGTTTCACAGAAATGGATCCAAAATGATAAACGCGACTCTGAGAAATCCCCTCGAATAAACGAACACCCGCTTGCCAACATTTCATTGAAAAATCTGGATCTGAATACATCCCAGGGGTGAATTCATTCGAATACCCTCCCACTTTATCCCACAAAGACCGGTGCACCACATTAGGTGGCCAAGTTGCTCCTTGCCAATCGTGGAAAGGTAAAGAATCATACGTTTCTAGCAACCTCGACTCTTCAAAAGTCGTAATTGATCTTCCAAAATCAGCCTGAATAGAACAAACGCTTTGGGCCTTAGGCTCAATAGCCGTGGCTGATAGAAAGAACTCTGTATGTCCTATTTTCAGGATCTCCTCCTTCAGAAAGCCATCCCAATTAGGCAGCACGTACATATCGTCATTCAAATACAAGAAATAATCTGCACGAGCCAGCTTTACCATCGCATTCATCGCATAACAAACGCCCACGTTAATAGGGCTGTAAGAAAATGCGATATCTTTTTGTGATTCCACCCACTCTTTCGAACCATCGTTCGCTTCGTTCAGATGCAAGATGATTTCAAAGGAAGTTGTTGAGTGTTTTCTAATCGCCTCTACACACAATTGTAGATAAGCTAAATTATTCCAGCTTGGAATAAGGATGGAAAAATAAGGCTTTTGAGGCGCCTGAGCAGCAGAAAAAAACTGAATCGACTCTTCCATTACAGTATTCGGTAGTTTTTATATTCCCCTAGTCGATAACCTGTTAAGTCCTCAATTTTCTGCAAAAATTTACGACGAAGTGTCATTTTAGTCTCCAATTCCATCGGATCGAAAAAGAAAGGCCAGTTAGAGCGAGCCACACGGTCAGCCATCACGGCTGGGTGCGTTCCCTCAAAACGAAAAAGTCGCTCTGCATTACCATAATCAAACTGATAATCTGCAGGAACATTTTCTGCTAACCAAGCATCTTCATGGTAGAATTGAGTAAAGTTACGTACCTTATTATTTAAGCCTTCAGGGGGCTTCACCCAACCATAGTGATTAATGTAGGCCGGAATTAGCTTCACGGTCATCTTTTTCCCGTCTTTTCTAAATCCCTGTGCATCTTTGTAGGAATGAACATCCGGATGCATTTTCACTACCCGAATCTCACGTCGGTACCAACGTCTTGACACGGCCACATGCTGGTAAGACCCATAAAAATGGCGGTAATGAAAGAGTAAGCCTTCCACCTTGGGATCAGCTAAATTTGCTTCCATCGCTGCTTTAACGATAGGAAGATCAGTCTCGTGGACACATTCATCGCCCTGTATATAGAAAGCCCAATCTACGTCTTTAGAAATCGCCTGCAGCGCTTTATCTGTTTCTAAGGCAAAAGTCGCTCCACCCTCCCGTTTTGTATCATCCCAAACCGTCTCCACAATCTTAATTTTATCCGAGGGAATACCTTGAATTAAGGCCAAAGTATCATCTTCTGAATTGCCTACCGCCACCACAAACTCATCACAGATGGGCAAAATAGAGGTGATGGCTTCGACGATCGCATAATCGTTCTTCACCGCATTTCGAATAAAGGTAAAGCCAGCTATTTTCATCGATTGTATTTCACTTGAATACCGTGGTATTTCGATTGTTCTACGTAATCTTTACGCAAAGGATGACCTTCCCAATCCTCTGGAAGCAATATTCTACGTAAATCAGGATGGCCATCAAACTGAATTCCATAAAAATCAAAGGCTTCGCGTTCATGCCAATCCGCTGTTCTCCAGACAGACGAAACAGAGGATACTCTAGGCTTTGCTCGATCTAAGATCACGCGCAAATGAAAGGTCACGTGATTTGGGATAGAATACAAGGTATAAATAACTTCCATTTTCCCTGCTTCTGGACCTTGATCGATGGCTGTCAGACAGGAAAGAGAATCAAAATAGGTAGAGGGATTCTTCCAAAGAAATTCGCAAACAGGCAAAATATGCTCAGCTGGCAAAGTCAAACGCCCCATGTCCTCTTCCCATTCGGCTTCGAATTGGAATTGTGTTTGAACTAAATCTTTGATCGATACTACATCCATCTTATTTATTTAAGGCAGCTAGAATACGCTTAGGCACCACTAAACTCTCTTGATTAATCTTTTGTTGTAATTTAATGATCCCGCCTAGCAAGGCTTCAGGACGCGGGGGGCAACCGGGTACATACACATCTACCGGAATGATTTTATCCACCCCTTTTACTACGTGATATCCGTGTTCCCAATAAGGGCCACCACAATTTGCACATGATCCCATGGAAATAACATAACGTGGTTCTGGCATTTGTTCATAAAGACGACGGATGCGATCTGCCATTTTAAAGGTCACCGTTCCAGCCACAATCATCACGTCAGATTGGCGTGGGGAAGGCCTTGGAAACACCCCAAAACGATCTAAATCATAGCCAGACGCAAAAGCCTGCATCATTTCGATCGCGCAACACGCTAAACCAAAACTCATCGGCCAAAGCGAACTCGCCCGAGCCCAATTAAATAAATCCTCTACATTGCTCAACACAAAGCCATCGGATTCAAATTCTTGGTCTAAAAAACTCTTCATGTTTGGGGGTATTTTCGCAATCGTTCTGTAAATATACCTAAATTCACAAAATTTTTCGTCTATGTCGCTCGTAGCTTTTTTCGATACTGATTTAGCCAAACTCCGTGGGATGACCCCTGCGAAGCTAACGCTATTGCAGACGGAACTAGGGATGTTCACCTACGGCGACTTAATTCAGTATTTCCCCTTCCGATACGAAGACCGAACGGTTGTCCACCCCATCGGCTCGATTACGGACGACATGGACCATGCCCAGTTTATCGGCCGTATTCGGTTCAAAGAAAAAATAGGCGCAGGTCACCGCCAGCGCATCGTCGCGCAAGTTTGCGACGCGTCAGGCTGCATAGAAATTGTTTGGTTTCAGGGAGTCAAATGGCTCGAAAAGTCCTTAAATACCGGGGTCGACTACCTCTTTTACGGTAAACCCACCAGCTTCAATGGACAGCTTCAGATGACGCATCCAGAGATGGAGGTCTACAAGGGCGAGCAAGCAACAGGGAAGTATTTCCAACCTGTTTATCCCTTAACGGAGAAGCTGCGTAAGAAATACATCGACAGTAAAGCCATCGCGACACTTCAGAAAAACCTGCTCGAAATTGCTTTCCCCTACATTCGGGAGACACTTCCGGTTGAGGTAAATGCACAGTTTAAATTAATCTCAAAGCAAGAGGCATTGTACCATATTCATTTGCCCCAAAGTGAAAATTGGCTACACCAAGCCAGACGGCGACTGAAATTTGAGGAGCTCTTTTATAATCAGTTGCGCCTGATTAAGCAGAATCTAATTCGCAAAGTGGCTTTCCCAGGTCAAGTTTTTTCTTCCGCTGCCCTATTAACCAAGTTCTATCAAGAGCACATGCCTTTCGAATTAACAAATGCGCAGAAGCAGGTGATTCGAGAGATTTTTGCGGACATGCGATCGGGTCAACAGATGAACCGTTTATTGCAGGGGGATGTAGGATCTGGAAAGACGATTGTGGCGTTTATATCGATGCTTTTGGCGATTGATAATGGGACACAAGCCTGCTTAATGGCACCCACGGAGATATTAGCCGATCAGCATTACCAAGGTCTGAAGAAGTTCGCGGACTTATTGGGGTTGACGATTGCGAAGTTGACAGGATCTGTGAAGAAGAAGGATCGCGTGGGGCTGCATGAGGATTTGCAGTCAGGGAAATTACAGATTTTAGTAGGCACGCACGCCCTATTCGAGGATTCTGTCCAGTTTAAGAATCTAGGCATGTGCATCATTGATGAACAACACCGCTTCGGGGTGGCACAAAGAGCCAAGCTCTGGGATAAGAATAAGGAGTTCCATCCACACATTTTGGTGATGACGGCGACGCCGATTCCGCGGACTTTAGCGATGACGCTCTACGGAGATTTAGATATTTCGATAATTAACGAATTACCCGTGGGTCGTAAGCCTATTCAGACCATGCATCGCTATGATAGCCACCGCTTGCAGGTTTTTGGTTTCATCCAAAACGAGTTAAGCAAAGGCCGTCAGATTTATATTGTCTATCCGTTAATTGAGGAATCCGAAAAAATGGACTTCAAAGACCTGATGGATGGCTATGAGAGTATTTCGAGGGCCTTTCCGCAGGTGCCTTTGGGCATCTTGCATGGAAAAATGAAACCCGCAGACAAGGATATCGAGATGGCCCGTTTCGTGAAAAACGAAACCAAGATTATGGTGGCTACCACCGTCATCGAGGTAGGTGTAAACGTGCCGAATGCCTCCATTATGATCATTGAAAGTGCGGAAAGGTTCGGCTTGTCGCAATTGCATCAGCTTCGGGGTCGTGTAGGTCGGGGTGCTGAACAGAGTTATTGCATCTTGATGACGGGCTATAAAATATCAGCAGATACGAAGAAACGCATCGACACCATGGTTAAAACGAATAATGGATTCGAAATCGCAGAAGTGGATTTACAATTACGTGGTCCCGGGGATATTTCGGGCACTCGCCAAAGTGGCGCCATCGACCTCATGATCGCTGACCTCGCAAAAGATGGGGAAATTCTGAAAGTAGCTAGAGAAACGGCACAAAAAATCTTAGAAGAAGATCCTAACCTAGAAAAGCAAGGCTACCAAATGATCCGCGAACAAGTTCGTTCCCAGCGCAAAGACACCACCAACTGGGCGAGAATATCCTAGTTTAAAGTAGGGTCATCTGGATAAGTGGAGAGAACTCTGAAATCACCACCTTTGGCATACATAATCTTTCGCCACAACGACTCATGCGATTCATCAAAAACCAATTTATCATTCCCCGGATGCAAAATCCACGCATTCGACTTCACCTCCCTCGCTAATTGCCCTGCTCCCCAGCCGGAATAGCCTATAAAAAACTTGATTTCATCAAATCCGATCTCCCCCGCCACGACCTTATCGATCGCTACTTCGAAGCTTCCAGACCAATAAATCCCCGGACCTATCAAGACCCCATCCGGAATTAAATCGGGTCTGCGGTGCACAAACTGCATAATCGTAGGATCCACCGGCCCACCAGAATACAAAGGAACATCCTCCAACACCTTCTCATCCACAAAAGAATCAAAGACAATTTCCTGCTTATTATTCAGCACTAAACCGAACGAATGGGCATTGGTATGCTCGCAAAGTAAAATGACTGAACGATGAAACGACGGGTCCTCTAAGAAGGGCTCAGCTAACAAAAGCATGCCAGGTTCTAAATCCTCCACAGAATAATTCGGGTGCATAGCGCAGAAATTAGTAATTTTAAGAGATGATCAATCAGCTCTTCCTCTCTTTAGGCGGCAATCTAGGAAATACCCGGGAAATATTCGAGGGGGCCTACCCGCTTATTGAAAAAAAAATAGGAAAAATATCAGTTTACTCCTCCATTTACCAAACCGAAGCCTGGGGTCCCATCCCACAAGCAGACTTTCTGAATCAGGTGTTATTAATAAGTACAAAGCTTTCAGCACAAGCCTGTTTAACAGAAATGTTAGCGATTGAAAAGGAATTTGGAAGAGAACGAAAAGAACGCTGGGGACCGCGAACACTCGATTTAGATATACTATATTACAGTGATGTAACGATTGCAGAGGAAGACTTAACCGTTCCTCACCCGCGGATTGCTGATCGTAAATTTATCTTGACACCTTTAGTAGAAATTGCGCCTGAATTCCAGGACCCAGCCTTGCTTAAAACAATGGCGGAACTGCTAGAGTCCTGCACAGATAAAAGCCAGGTTAATCGTTCTGTTTAGGAAATTTCCAGCTCTTAGAGGTTACACGCTCGTAAAACTTTTCGTACAAAGGAAGAATTTTAACAATGTCAAATTCTTTCGCACGCGCTAAGGCATTCGCCTTCATTTTATCATGTAAAATAGGATCACTCAGCATTTTAATAGCGTTCGCTGCCATATCGTTCACATCCCCTACCTCGCTAACAAAACCCGTTTCACCGTGAATATTTACCTCAGGAATACCACCCGCATTCGAGGAAATCACAGGTACTTCGCAGGCCATTGCCTCTAGTGCAGCTAAACCAAAGCTCTCTTTTTCAGAGGTCAGCATAAAGAGATCTGCCAGCGACAAGGCCTCCTCGATACTATCCATCTTTCCTAAAAAGCGTACATCACTTTGCACCTCTAGCTCACGGCAAAGGGCTTCAATACCTGAACGTTCCGGACCGTCGCCTATCAAGACTAATTTCGCAGGAATCTTCTTGCAAACAAGCGCAAAAACGCGAACGATATCCTCGATACGCTTTACTTTTCTAAAGTTCGAGGTGTGCATTAATAGCTTCTCCCCGTTAGGACAAAGTGATTTTTTAAAGTGCTCGTGGGAGCGTTTTTGGAACCGATTTAGATCAATAAAATTCGGAATTACTTCGATATGACTCAAAATCTCAAATTCATCATACGTATCATTCTTCAAACTTTCTGATACCGCTGTTACCCCATCGGATTCATTAATCGAGAAGGTAACCACTGGTTCAAAAGACGGATCGCGACCTACTAACGTAATATCTGTACCGTGCAAAGTCGTGATGACTGGCACGTGAATGCCTTTGTATTTCAAAATTTGCTTGGCTAGATAGGCGGCCGAAGCATGTGGAATCGCATAATGCACGTGGATCAAGTCCAACTTCTCGTTGATGGTCACATCTACCATTTTACTGGCTAAGGCTGACTCATAGGGCAGGTATTCAAATAAAGGATAGGACGCCACCGAAACTTCGTGGTAGAAGATATTCTCGGAAAAAATATCCAAACGCGGAGGTTGCGTATAGGTGATAAAGTGCACCTGATGACCTGCTAAGGCCAAAGCCTTACCTAATTCTGTCGCCACCACACCACTTCCGCCATACGTCGGATAACAAACGATCCCTATTTTCATGCCTTAAATTTAGCTGAAAGAATGTAAATTTGTGTTAAACAACTGATAACCTTTGAAAAATCTCGTCTTATTTGCTTCCGGTTCGGGTTCTAATGCCGAAAAAATTATCGAACATTTCAAAGGTTCCAATCAAGTTCAAATCACCCACATTTACTGCAATAACCCCTCCGCGGGCATCATTCAGCGCGCAGAACGACTTGGCGTACCTTGCCGTGTTTTTGACCGAGAATCGTATAAGAACGGAACGGTGTTAAAAGAAGTTCAATCCCTTCGAACAGATTGGATCATTTTAGCTGGCTTCTTGTGGTTAGTTCCAGCTGATTTCGTGAAGGCATTTCCACAAAAAATCGTCAATATTCACCCGGCTTTATTGCCTAAGTTTGGAGGAAAAGGCATGTACGGACATTTCGTACATGAGGCAGTTGTAGCAGCAGGCGAAAAGGAATCGGGGATAACTATTCACTACGTAAACGAACACTATGATGAAGGTGCAACCATCTTCCAGAGCTCTTTCCCGGTGTTGCCAGGTGATACTCCAGAAGATGTTGCAAAAAAAGGCCAGGAATTAGAACACCGTGATTTCCCACGAGTGATCGAATCGCTTGTTTTACCAGCCTCCTCCTAATACCCGGTAGAGATTAATGGAGCGCATCCATTGATTACGCGATATTTCCAATAATTCTAATTCTGATCTCAAAGCGTTTTGCTGGGCTGTCAATACTTCTAAATAACTAGCGTTAGCCGTTAAAAACAAGGTGCCTACAGTGTTAATTGCCCCTTTTGTTAATAATACTTCCCGTTGCTTCAGTTGCTGTTGAGTCTGTAAATAGGTCAAAGACTTTACCTGGGTATCCCATTCTAAATAGCCTTTGACTAGGGCATTTTGGTAGGCTAAATCCTGCGCCTTCCAAGAGGACTCCGTACGCAACATCTCCGAAGTAATGGCCGATCTATTCAACCAGGGCGCAGTAATTCCTCCCAATAATTGATAGGCCATCGAAGCGGGTAGCTGGAATAAATAAGCAGGCTGAAAACCCTGTACCCCTAATATTCCTGATAAAACAATAGAAGGCTTTAAAGCTAATGCCGCACTTTCTTTCGTTTCAAAAGCAGCCATCAGGTTTAATTTTGCCTGTTTTACGTCTGGCCTCCGCCCCAATTGATCAATCTTTAAACGAGTAAACAAACTGGTATCCAAAGCACATTGGAACGGAAATTTCGAACGATGAATCGTTGCCGTAGGCTTATTCAAAAGGAATCGAATATCATTCTCTAAGGAGGTAATTTGCTGAAGCACATTACCCTCTTGCGCACGGGAGTTTAACCACTGCGCTTCCAGTTGTTGGACAGCTGATTCATTAACCGATCCTGCCTCTTTTTGTACCTGGACTAATTCGAAGGCTTTACGCTGAATTTCAATATTGTTTTTCAAAATATCTAATTCTTTGTCTAAAGCGATTAGCTGACCATAGGAACTAGCTACTTCTGCCACTAAAGAAGTAATCAACCATTGCTGACCTGATTCAGAAGCTAAATATCGGAGCGCACTTGCCTTTTTCTTTTTAGCTAGTTTACCCCAAATATCTAATTCCCAGCTCGACTGTAGGCCGATTTGTAAATCAGGAAGGTGTTCCGGAATAATCTGATCGCGAGTAATGTTCGTAGAGAATTGGGTGTCGTAATTACCCACACCATCCATCGTATACTTTCCAAACTTTCGCATACTAGGTTGAACAATTCCATTAACGGTAGGTTTAAGCAAGCCTCTTTGGTAGCCAAAATCAGCCTTCGCCATCGCTAATTGCAGAAATCCAATCTTAATATCATTACTTCGAACCAGAACCGAATCAATCAACTGGACTAATAAAGTATCCCGCTTCCAACATTCTTGTACATCGGCTACCGACTTTTCCTCCTCAGGTTCTCGGTAGGTACCTAATTCAGCTTGTAATTTGTATTGCTCTTTTACCAAACCTGAGGTGCATGAACCCAATACAAACACTAAACACAGGGCATATAAACTATTTTTCATTTGTAGACCATTTAGCCGAGAGTGTGGCGAAAACCACATATAATCCCGGGATTACCAATAAACCTCCCACTGTACCTAAAATCATTCCTCCAGCAGAAGCTGTTCCAATGGTTCTATTTCCGATGGCACCCGCTCCAGAGGCAATCATCAATGGAATTAAGCCCGCGACAAAGGCAAAAGAGGTCATCAAAATAGGGCGCAAACGAGAGAAGGCTCCTTGCTTTGCTGCCTCGATAATGGAAGCCCCTTCTTTTTGTTTGGCAATAGCAAACTCAACAATCAAGATGGCGTTCTTGCCTAATAAACCAATCAACATCACCAATGCCACTTGTGCATAGATATTATTTTGCAAGCCAAATAGATACAAGAACGCATAGGTTCCCATCGCACCCATAGGCAAGAAAAGTAACACCGGGAATGGCAATAAGAAGGATTCATATTGCGCAGCTAACAACAGATACACGAACAAAAGACAGATCGCAAAAATGAAAATGGCTTGGTTCCCTGCCAAATCCTCTTCACGGGTCATACCCGACCATTCTAGCGTATATCCACGAGGCAAACTTTTCAATGCCTGAGCCCGAATAACATCTAAAACCGCACCGGAACTAAATCCAGGAGCAGGTTCGCCATTCACCATCGCCGAGGTAAACATGTTGTAGCGGGTAAATTGCTCTGGTCCATAGACACGATTCATCTTCACAAACGAAGAATAAGGAACCATTTCTCCGTCTTTATTCTTAGCATAAAACTTCAACACATCGTCTGGATGCGCACGGTAACGCGGATCGACTTGTACCATGACTTTGTACATTTGGCCAAAACGAATGAAGTTCGTCGCATAAAAGCTACCTAATAAGGTTTGCAGATTATCCATCGCAGGAAGCACATTCACCCCTTTCTGAGCAGCAGCTTCTTGGTCTACTTCCAACATGTACTGTGGAAAGGACGGGTCAAAACTCGAGAAGGTATTCTGAATTTCAGGTGCTTCATTCAATTTCTTCGCGAAGTCATTCGATACAGCCGCTAGTTTCTGCAGATCCCCCGAACCACTTCGATCCTGAATACGGAATTCAAAACCAGACGCATTTCCAAAACCTGGAACAGCCGGCGGAGGGAAAAACTGAATGCTGGCATCCTTAATCCCATTCGTCTTTGAACGAATGATTTCCGTTAATTCATCTACGGTCTCTTTACGTTCTTCCCACGGCTTCAAGGTGATAATACCTGTACCATAAGAGGCTCCAGATCCATCGGTCAACAAACTAAATCCAGCCAAAGTAGAAAAGGACTCAATTGCATCTACCCCTTTGATCGATGCATAGACCTGATCCATCACACTTTCAGTCCGCTCCAGGGTCGCTCCCGCAGGAGTCGTCGCATTCACATACAAAGTCCCCTGATCCTCCGAAGGAATAAATCCACTCGGAACAATGCCTGATAAAACTACCGTTCCAACGACAGAGCCCACTAAAATCAACCACATCAACAGGCGCTTGCTAATCAAAGCCCCTACCCATACCAAGTATTTCTGAGCAATCGCATCATAGCGCTGGTTAAAGGCATGGAAGAATTTCCCTAACAAGCCTTTTTGATTGTGTTCTGGCTTTTTCAAAAGAAGTACACAAAGTGCAGGAGTTAAGGTCAAGGCAGTTAAACCAGACAAAGCAATGGAGATCGCCATGGTCACTGAGAACTGTCGGAAGAATACCCCAATCGGCCCAGATAGAAATGCTACCGGAACAAATACAGCTCCCATCACCAAGGTGATCGCTAGAATCGCTCCAGAAATCTCGTGCATCGCTTCTTGTGTGGCAGCTAACACGGGCATGTCTTTTTCTTCCATTTTGGCATGAACCGCCTCCACGACGACAATCGCGTTATCCACCACAATACCGATGGCTAATACCAACGAAAACAGAGTTAATAAGTTAATCGAAAACCCGAAGGCCAACATAAATGTAAATGTCCCGACCAACGAAACTGGAACCGCAATAATAGGGACTAGCGTCGCTCGCCAGTCTTGTAAGAAGATAAATACCACAAGGGCAACTAATATAAAGGCCTCTAACAAAGTCTTGATTACTTCCTGAATCGACGCATCTAAGAATCGAGAAACGTCATACGAAATCGTAAAACCCATGCCAGGAGGGAAGGTCGTTGTCTTTAATTCCCCTAGGCGTTTCTTCACATTAGCAATCACTTCCGCGGCATTAGAACCCGGACGCTGCTTTAACAAAATCGCAGCAGACGGACGGCCATTTTCTTTCGAAAGCACGTCATAATCCAAGGAACCAAATTCCACATCAGCTAAATCCTTCAAGCGTAAAATTTGGCCCGTCTCCGTCGCCTTGATGACTAAATTTTCATATTGAGCCACCTGTGTAAACTTGCCCGTGTAACGCATGACATATTGCAAGGCTTGCGGATGTTTACCGGAACTTTCTCCGATTTTACCAGGAGCAGCTTCTACGTTTTGATTCCGCAAAGCTTGAATAACATCTTCTGCAGATAATTTATAGGCAAACAAACGATCCGGATGCAACCAAATACGCATCGCGTATTCACGCTGTCCCATAATATCTGCAAAACCTACCCCATCAATACGCTTCAATTCCGGAAGCACGTTGATGTCAGCAAAATTGAAAATAAACTTCTCATCGATGTCTTTATCCTCACTCAAAAGGTTCACGTAAAGCAACATACTATTCACCTCTTTCTCGGTGATAACCCCTGCCTTGATAACCTCTTCTGGCAACTCATCCAGAACGGTTTGCACACGGGTTTGTACGTTTACAGCGGCCACATCGGGATCTGTACCTACTTGAAAGTAGACTTGAATAATACTGGTTCCATCGTTTCCGGAAACCGACGTCATATACGTCATACCGGCTACACCATTGATGGCGCGCTCGAGCGGTGTTACTACGGCTTTGGCACAAACTTCCGCATTCGCTCCTGTATATTTTGTCGTCACAGTAACCGCTGGCGGAACAATATCAGGGAACTGCGTAATGGGCAATTGCTTCATGGCAATTACCCCTAAAATCACGATAAAGATCGATACAACGATCGACAATACCGGTCGGGTAATGAACTGTTGGATCATCTTAAAGTGCTTTATATTCCGTTAATAATTCACGCATTGGCTTGAAGGTCGACTTGATTTTCTGACCTTGTTTCACGAGCTGAATCCCCTCAATTAAGACCGTATCCTTTGCTGAGAATCCTGTCTTTACTAGATAGAAATGCGGAATTCTTAAGTCTGGGAGGATGCTTTTCATTTTAACAGCGCCACTTGCCTCCTTTACGAATACATAGCTCTTCTCTTGAATTTCAAATACTGATTTTTGTGGGATAGCCCAATAACCAGATACCTTCTTAGGTAATTGGACCTTCCCAGATGCGCCGTGGCGCAAAAGTTTGTCCGGATTAACAAAGCGGGCACGGAAAGCAATATTTCCCGTGTTCTTATCAAACTCCCCTTCGATGGTTTCTACCATACCTTTTTGGGGATATTTTTCACCATTCGCTAAAATAAGCCCCACGGTTGCTGTTTTATTCACAACACCTTGCTCGCTAAATGCTAAATATTCTTGTTCAGACACGTTGAAATAAGCGTACACATTTTGATTGTCAGACAAGGTCGTCAACAAGGTTCCTTCGTCTACTAAAGAACCTCGTTTAAATGGCAAACGGTCTACAATGCCATCAAATGGTGCACGGATGTTTGAATGTTCGACTTTCAATTCTGCGGCACGCACATGAGCTAATGCTTCCTCACGTTTTGCTTTAAGCCCATCTACTTTAGCTAGAGAAATAGCTAATTGGTTTTTAGAAATAACATTTTTATCCACGAGCAAACGCGTATTAACTAAGGTCAATTCCTCCGCTTTTAACTCAGCAGAAGCCTGACTCAACACCGCTTTTGCGCGCGCTAAATCAGCCACATATTCCTGACTGTTAATGGTGAACATGATCTGTCCTTTTCTCACTTGCTTTCCTTCATCAACCAATATGCGATCCAAATAGCCTTTGACACGAGCCCGAATCTCTACATTTTGAACAGCATGAATATCGGCTACAAACTCCTGTTGAATGGTTGTATCTATAGCAATGGGAGTTGAAACCTCCAGCGTTTGGATTTCAACTGTTTCTTCTTTTTCAGCTGAACAAGCGCTCAGAAGTAATAATCCGAATAGGTATTTTTTCATTTCTACTTAGTTAGGTCTTCCTCCATGTTGCTTATAGGAAGAAGGTTGATTTTTCTTTTTCACTGTATCCACCCACTCTACATTAGATGGTCTATTTTGGTACTTTGGCGTTTGTGTAACGGGAGTAATCTGCTTTTCCTCCACGGTACGCTGCAAATTAATTTTTTCAGTTAAAGTCCGGTTTATCTGATTTTTGTAGTTTTTGTCTTGGCTGAAGCCTACAAAAACCGTACAGATAAACATCGACGCTAATGCGCATGTTTTCATAACAACTAATACCATGCCATTTCAGACATAGCTTACAAGAAGATTTAATGATTTTGTTTCAATAAAGCAGGCGTATTACGCCATGCGGGGAGGGGGACTCACTTGCTCGAGGAGCACGTTCAATTCAGACTCATTTCGCTCTGGGAAAGAAGTCTTATTCAGGTTAGGTATTTGCACTTGTACAACTAAATTATCCAATGCTCCATGGTTCCACCAGTCTTCTGGCGTTCCCTCTTCTTCTTTCACATCTTCCCATTCCACATCCGTAAACATGGCTATCACTGCTTTCTCTTTCAATAAATCAAAGGCATACGAAATACCATCTTTGGTCAAAAGACAGGTAAACAACATGAAATAAAGTAAGATGCGACGCAACATATTATTCTTTAATTTCCTCGTAGGGAACATAATCGCCCCCAATATCATCTGTTTTTGATTTTGTTTTGGGTGGCACATAGTCTACATCAATACTTCCCTCTTTTCTAGACTTCGAAGAAGCCTGTTTTGAGCGAATATCTTGCTCTGACATCTTTTTATGCACCTGTGTGATCACGTATCCCTTCATCAAAAAACGAAGTAACGGTATAACCACATAAATCATAACCAATATGATCGCAATAAGTTTTAACATCTTATCTACTTAGATATAAATTTCGTTCACCATATACTTTGCGGAAGAAATCATCTTTCAAATCATCAATGAAATAGATTGCCTCACCCGTCGACTTCATTTCTGGACCTAACTCCATATTTACATTCGGGAATTTACTAAATGAAAACACAGGAATCTTAATCGCGAAACCTTTTTTCACTGGTTTGAAGTTGAAATCCTTCACCTTCTTATCCCCTAGCATGACCTTGGTTGCATAATTTACATACGGCTCTTGGTAGGCTTTGCAAATAAATGGAACCGTTCTAGACGCACGCGGATTTGCTTCGATGATATAAACCACCTCATCTTTCACTGCGAACTGAATGTTTAATAAACCTTTTGTTTTCAAAGCCACCGCAATTTTACGCGTATGATCTTCAATTTGCTTGATCACATTATCCGATAAATCGAAAGGAGGTAATACCGAGTGGGAGTCACCTGAGTGGATACCCGCCGGTTCAATGTGCTCCATTAAACCGATGATATAAACGTCCTCGCCGTCACAGATCGCATCAGCCTCCGCCTCGATCGCGTTCTCTAAGAAGTGATCTAGTAAAATCTTATTTCCTGGGATATCGCGTAAAATATCCACTACATGTTGCTCTAATTCTTGTTCGTTGATGACGATTTTCATCGATTGACCACCTAACACATAAGATGGACGAACTAATAAAGGATAGCCTAATTCGCGGCCTAAAACCACTGCATTGTCTGCGTCTTCACATACCCCAAATTTCGGATAAGGAATATCTAAGTCTTTCAATAAGCTAGAGAATGCACCGCGATCTTCCGCTAAATCTAAAGCCTCGAAAGAGGTGCCTAGGATCTTGATCCCGTATTTCGACAGTTTCTCCGCTAATTTCAAGGCTGTTTGGCCACCTAACTGAACGATTACGCCTTCCGGCTTTTCGTGCTGGATGATATCGTATACGTGCTCCCAGAATACAGGTTCGAAGTATAATTTATCTGCGATGTCAAAGTCTGTCGAAACCGTTTCTGGATTCGAGTTAATCATAATCGTCTCGTATCCTGCTTCTTTCGCGGCTAAAACACCGTGAACACAAGAATAATCGAACTCAATACCTTGACCGATGCGGTTAGGACCAGAACCTAATACCACGACTTTTTTCTTCGTTGAAGAAACGGATTCGTTATCTAAAACAGCAGAGGCGCCTTCTTGACCAAAAGTCGAATAGTAATAAGGTGTCTTCGCTTCGAATTCCGCCGCACAGGTATCTACACATTTGTAAATACGTTTGATCCCTACCGCATTACGCTTGTCGTATACCTCTGATTCTAGACAACGAAGCGTGTGGGCGATTTGGCGATCCGCGAATCCTTTGTGCTTTGCTTCTTCTAACAAAATCGTCGGAATGTTATGGATTGTGCATTTCTCCATCTCCTTTTCCAAGCGGACTAAATCTTCAATTTGGTTCAAGAACCATTTATTGATCTTCGTTAATTGCTGAATCGTTTTGAACGAAATACCCATTTTGAAGGCATCGTAGATATGGAATAAACGGTTCCAAGATGGATTCGCTAAAGAATGCATAATCGCCTCTTGGTCGCGCAATTCCTTGCCGTCCGCACCCATACCATTCCGCTTAATCTCTAGAGATTGACACGCTTTTTGTAAGGCTTCTTGGAAATTACGTCCGATACCCATGGTCTCACCCACCGATTTCATCTGTAATCCTAAGGTACGATCTGCGCCTTTGAACTTATCAAAATTCCAACGAGGCACCTTCACAATCACGTAGTCTAAAGCCGGCTCGAAATAAGCAGACGTCGTTCCCGTGATCGCATTCGTTAATTCATCTAAATTATAACCGATTGCCATTTTCGCAGCGATCTACGCAATCGGATATCCGGTTGCTTTAGAGGCCAAAGCAGAAGAGCGAGATACCCGTGGGTTAATCTCAATTGCAATAATTTCATCCGTCTCCGGATTCAACGAGAACTGAACATTACATCCGCCCGCAAACTGACCGATGGCGTTCATCATCTTGATGGCCATGTCACGCATGCGTTGGTAGATTGTATCTGGAAGCGTCATCGCTGGTGCCCCCGTGATGGAATCTCCTGTGTTAATAC
>JACCDS010643560.1_pt1 | contig 35178 bp, 31 predicted proteins | sample 7446441 | NCBI WGS metagenome assembly JACCDS01 (sample SAMN15323445, study PRJNA562643) | freshwater metagenome | isolation source: river surface water | place: USA:Blue River Watershed | collected 2017-08-17
ACTGAATGAACAGATTGACTGGTATACTGTCCCCAATTTTTTTCAATACCCAACACCATGCCCCGACCGATCGTTGCCACCATCGATAGCGCTGCCCTGCGGCATAACCTTTCGCGCGCCAAGGCCATGGCACCGAACGCCCGCATCTGGGCGGTGGTCAAGGCCAATGCCTATGGCCATGGCCTGGCGGTAGCGGTACAAGCGTTCGATGCGGCTGATGGCTTGGCCCTGATTGAATTCGATGGCGCGGCAAAACTGCGCACGCTCGGGTGGCATAAGCCGATTTTAATGCTGGAAGGGATGTTTGATCCGACTGACCTGATACCGGTGTGTGAACTCGGGCTCGATATTGTGGTGCATAACGAAGCCCAAATCGGTTGGCTGGAACAGGCCCAGCAGTCTGGCCAATTGGTTCTGGCGACCGGACGCAAGCTGTCGATTCACCTGAAAATGAACAGTGGCATGAACCGGCTCGGCTTGATGCCCGACGCCTATCAGGCGGCCCATGCCCGGCTGGCGGCCTTGCCCGGGGTCGGACAAATCGTATTGATGACCCATTTTGCCAATGCCGATCAGGCAGCGCCACCCGTGATGCCGGTGGCGCAGCAGATGCAGCGCTTTGCCGCCGGTTGCGCCGGTTTGACCGGATTAACAAGTTTGGCCAATTCCGGTGCCACCCAGTTGCATGCCGAATGCCATGCCGACTGGCTGCGGCCCGGCATTATGCTGTATGGCGGAGTATCTGGCCATGGCCCGGCCAGTGAATTGGGTCTGTTGCCCGCCATGCATTTAAGCAGTGAATTGATTAGTGTGCAGCAGATTGCAGCCGGAGAATCGGTCGGTTATGCCAGTCGTTTCGTCGCCAGCGCACCGATGCGGATTGGCATCGTCGCCTGTGGCTATGCCGATGGCTATCCGCGCCATGCCCCGACCGGCACCCCGGTCTTGGTGGACGGGGTACGCACCCGGCTGGTCGGCCAGGTATCGATGGACATGATTGCGGTCGATCTGGAGCCGATTCCCGAGGCGCAGATTGGCAGCCGCGTCACCCTGTGGGGTGCGGGCTTGCCGATTGATGAAGTGGCGCAGCACGCCAACACGATTGGTTATGAATTGATGTGCGCGCTGGCACCCCGGGTGCGGCAGGTGTTGCTCTAAACCGACCGGGCAAATCGGTCAAACCACGATCGGTGAAGGCAAAACAGGTCAAGGTAAAACGGGACTAAGCAAAATCGATCAAAGTCACAGCGACCCGGCTCAAATTTCCAGATTGTCAATCAGCCGTGTGCCACCCAGTTTGGCCGCAGCCAGCACCACCAGCGGTGTTTGCTGGGCCAGATCACCGGCGGCAGGTGGTTGCAAATCGGCCCGGCGTCGAATCGAAATATAATCCGGTTTCCAGCCGCGTGCCGCCAGTTGTTTCATCGCGTCATGTTCTAACTGAAACACATCCAAATGCCCGCCGCGCACCTGATCGGCAACCGCATTCAAGGCTTGGTACAGGGCTGGTGCTTCGGCCCGTTCAGCTTCCGACAAATACATATTGCGCGACGACAGGGCCAGCCCATCGTCGGCGCGCCAGGTTTCGGCGGCAATGATTTCAGTCGGCAGGGCAAACTGGCGGCTCATATTGCGCACAATCATCAATTGCTGGTAATCTTTCTTGCCAAACACCGCCACCCGTGGCTGGACGCAGGAAAACAGTTTCAGTACCACGGTGGTTACGCCACCAAAAAAGCCGGGCCGAAATTCGCCTTCCAAAATGCCGCCAATATCATCCGGTGGCTGCACCCGGAATTCCTGGGGTTCTGGGTACAGATCGCGCTCGGTCGGGGCAAACAGCACATACACGCCTTCCTTTTCCAGCTTTTCCACATCGGCCTGAAAGGTGCGCGGGTATTTGTCAAAATCCTCGTTCGGCCCGAATTGCAGCCGGTTGACGAAAATCGAGGCCACGACCGGATCGCCATGCCTGCGTGCCAGACGCATCAGCGATAAATGACCTTCGTGCAAATTGCCCATGGTTGGGACAAACGCGGTGCGCAACTGGCCGCGCAGTTGATCGCGCAATGCTTCAATCGAGGAAATGATTTTCATGGCGGGAGAAAAAGAAGGGTGAAAGTAAAAAACGCGTTGGTTGTAAAATTGGCTCAGTAAATTGGAATCAGTAAATTGGGGGGCGGTGAATTTGGGTCGATAAAGCCGGGCTGAGCAAAAAGAGAGTCGGTCATGGGACGGGGATCATGGTGGTCGGTCATGGCAGGGCAATCAAGTCGGCAAATAAGCGAGCCGCACATAAATCGGGGCAAACGGTTCGGCCTGGGTGATCTCGATCAGGGTTTCCTTGGCCAATTCCAGCAGCGCCACGAAATTGACCACCAGCACCGGCACCCCGCGCGTTGGATCAAACAATTCGCCAAACTCAACAAAGCGCGCACTTTGCAACTGGCGCAAAATCGCCGTCATGTGTTCACGCACCGACAATTCTTCACGGCTGATTTTGTGATGCGCCACCAGACTGGCGCGCTTTAACACATCACCCCAGGCCGATTGCAAATCGGCGAGCGTCATTTGTGGCCAAACCGGCGTGTGGCTCGCTTCAATATGCACTTGCGCCCGCACAAAATCGCGCCCCAGTTGTGGAATATTGTTCAGTTGCGACGCCGCCAGCTTGATTTGCTCGTATTCGAGCAAGCGCCGCACCAGTTCAGCGCGCGGGTCTTGCACCTCTTCGCCAGCGTCAGTCTTGCGGCTGGGCAATAGCATGCGCGATTTGATTTCAATCAGCATCGCTGCCATCAACAAATACTCGGCAGCCAGTTCCAGATTTTGCAGGCGGATTTGATCGATATATTTCAGATATTGCAAGGTCACTTGCGCCATCGGAATATCAAGAATATTGAAGTTTTGTTTGCGAATCAGGTACAGCAGCAAATCGAGCGGGCCTTCAAATGCTTCCAGAAACACTTCCAGCGCGTGCGGCGGAATATACAAATCGTTGGGCAGGCGAAACAGTGGCTCGCCATACAACTTGGCGAACGCCATGCCGTCGACCGCCTCCGGCAAGCCATCGGCCGCCACCGGCATCGTGCTATGGTCAGCCGGGCGCGACTGCGCTGTGTTCTGGCGCGCACTCATGTGATACTCATGCGAAACTCATACGAAATTCATTCGTTGCTCATGCGTTATTTATGCAGGGTTACAGCTTGTTTTGATACACATACGCCTGCTGTGACACAAGCGAGGCAGAACGGCGCGCCTGATCGTCGAGCGACGTGGCTTCTTTGTCCCACAACAAGGCGCGCCCCTGGCGCTGCTTTTCTTCCATATCGGGATTTTGTTGCTTTAATTGCTTCAAAAATTGAGTAAATTCCGACTCGTAAGAGGAATGTTGATTATTGATGTTCATGGCGTGTCGTTTCGCTTGGACCAAAGGTGAGCTATTTTACCGCGTCTGGCGCGGTTTGCGCAGTTTGAGTGATTTGCGTGATTTGCGTAGTTTGCGTGCTTCGCATGATTGGGCCGGGGCTTTCTGGGCAGTGTTGCCAAGCTGCCCAGTGCTGCGTTGGTAGTTAGTGCCGCAAAAACTCGCGCAAGGCCAGCAACACCTGATCCGGCTGCTCGGCCATCAGCGAATGGCCACAGCCAGCCAATACCTTCTCTTGCACCGTTACCCCGGTGTTGCGCACCGTCGCAACCAGTTCTTTGCTGGCCCGCACCGGTGTCATCACATCGCCCGCGCCCGATACAAACAGGGTAGGGCAGCCCACCTTGCCAGCCGCCTCCAGCGCCGTGGCATAAGTGTTGCACGCCGTCAGATCGGCCAAATACACGTTATGTTGCGGATTTCTTGCCGCAACGCGCTGCATTAGGCGGCGCTGGGCAGCGGGTAAATAGGTGCCGGGGCCGGGGCAGCCGGGTTTATGCGCGATGCCGTTTTGCAGCCATGGCGTTACCATGTCGAACGCGGCCCGGCTATCGTTCTCTGCCGCCGTTAGCAGGGCCTCGGACACCTTCATCGGAAACGCACTGCCCAACAGCGCCAGATGACTGACCTGCGTCGGTGCCAGCCCGGTCGCCTCCAGTGCCACCAGTGAACCCATACTATGTCCAACCAGTGCCGCCCGCGCCACTCCTGCCGCTTGCTGCAACTGCAACACCCAGTGCGCCAGTGCGCCAATGCTGGCCAGCGGCGCGCCAGTGCTGTTGCCATGCCCCGGCAAATCGAGCGCCAGTACCGCAAAACCGTGGTGTGCCAGATAGCGGCTTTGCAACGCCCATACCGAATGATCGTTTTGCGCGCCATGGATCAATATCACGCACGGCAGGGCCGGATTAAAGGCCTTGGCACCGGTATAGGCATAGGCCCGTGCCCCATCAATTTGCCATTCCATCTCAGGCTCCTTTCTGCGCCAGTTTCAGGCCGCGCTTCAAATCGTCGATCAAATCGTCCGCATCTTCCAGCCCAACCGAAATGCGCAGCGTGCCCTCATGCAAGCCACAGGCGGCCAGTTGATCGGGCGGCACCCGGAAATGGGTGGTCGAAGCGGGGTGGATAATGAGCGACTTGGCATCACCGACATTGGCCAGATGGGAAAACACCTGCAAGCCATCAACCAGCCGTCGCCCCGCCGCCCGGTCGCCCTTGATGGTGAACGACAACACCGCGCCACAGCCTTTGGGCAACAGGGTTTTGGCCAGCGCATGATCGGGATGGCTATCGAGTTCCGGATAAACCACTTGCTCAACCATTGGATGCGCCGCCAAAAACGCCACCACGCGCCGGGTATTGGCAATATGCCGCTCCATGCGCAAGGACAGCGTTTCCAGCCCCTGCAAAATCGCAAACGCGTTATGCGGGCTCATGCAAGCCCCAAAATCGCGCAGACCCTCGCGCCGCGCCCGCAGCGCAAACGCACCAACGCTCGATTCTTCGCAAAATACCATGCCATGAAACCCGGCATACGGCGTACACAGCTCAGCAAAACGGCCGGTTTTTTCATGCGCCGCCTGCCAGTCAAAGGTGCCGCCATCAACCACCATGCCACCCATCGCCGTGCCATGGCCACACAGGAACTTGGTCGCCGAATGAATCACAATCGCCGCGCCCAGTTCGGCTGGCTGCATCAAATACGGCGTAGTAAAGGTCGAATCGAGTACCAGTGGCAAGTGTTGCTGCTGCGCCAGTTCGGCCAGCAGCGGCACATTTAACACGTCCAGCCCCGGGTTGCCCAGCGTTTCGCCAAACAACAGCTTGGTATTGGGCCGGATCGCGCCGCGCCAGCCATCAATATCGCCGGGTTTGACAAACGTGGTCTCAATTCCGAAGCGCGGCAAGGTGTAGGCCAGCATATTGTGGGAACCGCCATACAGTGCGCTGGACGCAACAATGTGCGAACCCGCCCCGGCCAGCGTGGCAAGCGCCAGATGCAGCGCCGCCTGTCCGCTGGCCGTTGCCAAAGCGGCCACGCCACCCTCCAGTGCCGCCATCCGCTCTTCCAGTACCGCATTGGTCGGGTTGGACAGGCGCGAATACACATGACCGGCCCGCTCCTGGTTAAACAGTGCCGCAGCATGCTCGGAGTCGTCAAACACAAACGATGCGCTAAAATAAATCGGCGTGGCGCGCGCCCCGGTAGTGGGGTCGGGCTTGGCCCCGGCGTGCAGGGCCAGCGTATCAAAGCCAGGTGTACCCATGTGGCTCTCCTGTGCAAAAATTGACAATGGAGGCAGATCGTAGCATCTTTTGTTTGAAATTTGCAGCAGGTTGCGTCGTTGTACGACCTTCAATGTTAGGATATGCCTAAGCACGACAGCAGAAAAATGGCGTGAAATGATTGTCAAAAAAACAGATTGTCTCGGATAATCGCTTTGAATTTGTGAAGTTTTTTTAAAATCTGTCCCGATTTATGACCGGTTCGGCTGCCAGGCTGGCCCGGGCAGGGGATAACCGTAAAGGAAAGCACAATGAAAGTCTCTGAAATTCTCCAGGTAAAAGGCAATATCCTGTATACGGTCAACCCGGAGATGGCACTGGCCGAAGCGGTGCAGGTGATGGCTGACAAGGATATTGGTTCGCTGGTGGTGATGGAGTCGGGCGAGCTGGTCGGGATGTTGACCTTCCGCGAAGTGATTAAAACGCTGCACGCCAATGGCGGTGTGATTGGCGACGATACCGTCAGAAAACGCATGAATAACCAGCCGATTACGGTCTCACCCGATACCGATGTCAATGAAGTGCGGCGCATCATGCTGGAACAGCATGCGCGCTACATGCCGGTGCTGGAGGAAAAAACCTTGCTCGGCGTGATGTCGTTCTATGACGTGGCCAAGGCCGTGCTCGAAGCCCAAAGTTTTGAAAACAAGATGCTCAAAGCATATATTCGTGACTGGCCAGCCGCAGGCGGTGACGAATAGCAGCCAGTGCCGGGCCCTGATGCAGCGGGCCGGTCGCCAGTGCGGCGCAGCACGGTACAGCCAAACATGGCAACACCTTGCAATGGTGGGCCATGGCGGCTAACACTGACCGTGGCAGGCAAGGGCGGGCAGGGCAGGCAAGGCCGCACTCGACCCGCTTGGCCCATAGTCGCCCACAGTCACCGAGCGGCGACCACATCGGCCCGGTATCACCCAATTTGGCCGGGCGTATCAATTCCTGCTGCAAGGCCAGTGGCAGGCCCGGCCCCTGCCAAAGCATCCTACAATGGCCACGTGCTTCTCCCCTTCACCCTGACCCCTTGCGACCATGAGCCAATCGAGCCAACCCAGCCAGTTTTCCCTGTTGTGGCAGCGCCGTTTTGCCCCATTCTTTTGCGCCCAGTTTCTCGGCGCGTTCAACGACAATGTGTTCAAGACTGCCCTGATCACGGTGCTGGCCTTTCGCGCGCTGGAATGGACCAACCTGTCGCCGGGCCTGTTGACCAACCTGATTCCCGGCGTGTTTATTTTGCCGTTCGTGTTTTTGTCGGCCAATGCCGGGCAACTGGCTGATAAATTCGACAAGGCGCTGCTAACGCGCTACGTAAAGCTGCTCGAAATTGGCATCATGCTGATGGCGGCCATTGGCTGGTACACCCATAGCCTGTGGCTGCTGGTGGCAGCGGTGTTGGGCATGGGCATCCATTCGACCCTGTTTGGCCCGGTCAAGTATGCCTATTTGCCGCAGCATTTGCGCAATGATGAACTGGTCGGCGGGAATGGCTTGATCGAAATGGGTACCTTTGTCGGGATTTTATTGGGCCAGGTGCTCGGTGCCGCGCTGGTGGTCATGCCCGATGGCCCGCAATGGGTAGCGCTTGGCACCATCGCGCTGGCCATACTCGGCTGGTTTGCTGCGCGCGAGATTCCGGTTTCCCCGGCAGCCGATCCGAATCTGGTAATCAACTGGAATCCGTTTACCGAAACGCTGCGCAATTTGCGTTATTCACGACAAAACCGCCCGGTATTTCTGTCGCTGCTGGGCAACTCATGGTTTTGGTTTTATGGTGCGATCATTCTGGGCCAGTTTCCGGTGTATGCCTCGGCCTATTTACATGGCAACCATCAAGTGTTTGTGGTGCTGCTGACGGTTTTTTCGCTCGGGGTTGGCGTCGGTTCGCTGCTGTGCGAGCGCCTGTCCGGACACAAGGTGGAAATCGGTCTGGTGCCGTTTGGCTCGATCGGCCTGTCACTGTTTGGTTTTGATTTGTATCTGGCCAGCATGGCCTATGCCGACGCCTGGCAGGGCGGCACGGCCTTGCTCTCGGCCAGCGGTTTTTGGGCCCAGCCGGGCAGTTGGCGCATCCTGTTTGATATCGTGATGATCGGGCTGTTTGGCGGCTTTTACATCGTCCCGCTGTTTGCCCTGATCCAGACCCGGTGTGACCGGGTGCACCTCTCGCGCACGATTGCCGGGATGAATATCTTAAATGCGCTGTTCATGGTGGTCGCCGCCTTGTTGGCCACGCTGTTGCTGGGACAGGGCTTTACCATTCCCCAGTTGTTCTTGATTACCGCCGGACTCAATGCCCTGGTAGCGGTGTATATCTTTGGCCTGGTGCCCGAATTCCTGATGCGCTTTTTGGCCTGGATGTTATTGAAATGCCTGCACCGGGTGCGCGGCATTAATCTGGAAGCGATTCCGGACGAGGGGCCAGCCGTGCTGGTGTGCAACCATGTCAGCTATATGGACGCGCTGGTAATTGGCGCTGCCAGCCCGCGCCCGATTCGGTTTGTGATGGATCACCGGATTTTTAAACTGCCATTCGTTGGCTGGTTGTTCCGCTGCTGCAAAACCATCCCGATTGCCCCGGCCCACGAAGACCAGTGGCTGATGGAAAAAGCCTTTATCGATATCGCTCAGGCACTGCATGAAGGCGATTTGGTTTGTATTTTTCCGGAAGGCAAACTGACCCGCACCGGAGAAATCAACGAATTTAAAGGTGGCGTGATGAAAATTCTGGAGCGCAGCAAGGTGGCGGTGATTCCGATGGCACTGCGCGGGCTGTGGGGCAGCATGATGACGCGCGACGCTGGCAACCCGTTTGAACGCAGCTTTAAACGCGGCCTGCGCTCGCGGCTGGAGTTGGTGGTCGGGGCCAGCATGGCACCGGATAATGTCACCCCGGCCTTGTTGCGCGAACAGGTGCTGGCTTTGCGCGGGGACTGGAAGTAGGGTAGCCGGTTATCCCCAGTCTTGTGCAATACGCCAGAGAGCACGACGAGCTTTGCCACGAACTGATTTCTAGCCCGCCAAGGGGCGCACCACTCACCGGCGTTGCACCCAGTTTTCGACCTGTAAACCGGGATAGCCGACAAAATCGGCTTCGTTGTTGGTCACCAACACCAGATTCAAGCTGACTGCATGGGACGCAATCAAGCGATCCAGTGCATCGCGCCTGCGTTCGAGCACGGCTGCGCGCAATACGCCATACGCAATGGCTGCTTCGTTATCAAATGGTAAAACCGGGATACAGGTGGTAAGCCGCCGCAACACCTGCTCGTCATGCACCCGGTTTGCATGCTGCATTTCCACCCCGGCGCGCAACTCAGCATAAGTAACGACGGACATGGCAACATCCCCCTGCCGCAGCGCGCCAAGCCGTTGCAATACCTCCGGGGGATGGCGTTTGATCAGGTAAATACAGATATTGGTGTCAAGCAAATAGCGCATTAGCTGCCATCTCCGGTATTGCCGACACTATCCCAATTGCGTTCAGCCTGCTCGTGAAATTCCCGGCCTTCTGCCATGAAATCGGGACTGAAACTGGCGAAGATGTCACCCAACCCCGCCAGAGTAGGTGCCTGTACTGGCTCAATCCACAAGCCATTGCCCTTCCTTACGATTTCCACTTCTTGCACGCCCGCCCCGAACGCCAGTTCCTTGGGGATACGCACGGCAAGCGAATTGCCACTTTTAAAAACACGGGATAACATGATTCGCTCCTTTGTCGATTGAAGGAAGTATATCCGGTATATACAACAACCTCAAGCACATGAGGAGCCGATGGCATCAGCCCAACGACCGCTTTACGCAACCACGGCAATTTTTTCCACCTGCGGGAAGATAAGTGGCAGAAGGCACTTGTGGCCCGGCCGGACGCATCGTTTGCTGCGTCCGGCAAAGCTCGCTTACTTGGTGACCGTCAGGGTATAACTGCCCGAACCGGTGTACGACACCACGCGGAAGCGGTAGCTGCCCGACGTGGCGCTATAGGTGATGGTTTCAGCGGAAGTGGCACCATCCGATTTGGCGACCTGAACCCAGCTTGTACCACTCAATTTATCCAAATACAAATCAAAATCGATCGTGCTGGAAACTGGGCCGACCAGTTTGCCGGTAATCGTGCCGCCGGTATAGCTAAATCCGCTGGCACTTGGTTGATAGGCGGTGCCGCCCGAGGCCAGGCTGCCGCTGTAGGTGGTGCTATTGCCCGGTGTGCTGCCGCCAACCGTTACGGCAATATTCGCCCCCGGCGCGCCCACGGCCAGCGCCAAACCGGATTTGGTGCCGTTCCACCATAGCGCGTTGGTGCCCCGGCTGCTTAAGGCATTGGGCACCGTGTCGGAGAACGATTTATAGCTTGCGCCGTCATACAAATCGTTGGCGTCGCCATAGTTGACCTTGTTTTCCGGGTCGCGCTTGCCATCGGCATGTTCCAGTTGAATATACGGACGCCATTCGGTCGAATTGTTACCACCGACCGGGTCGATATGCCAGACCGCCAAACCGGCATCCGGCACATGGGTGTTTTGCCCGGTTTGGGCAAAACCTTCCAGATAAAACGCTTCTTGCTGATTGGCCGGATTGCTAAAACGGTACAGCGCATGGCCGTTGGCTGCCACCGACAGCGTTTTGGGGGCGCTGGCATTGAGGGCCGGGTTCAGTTCGGTGACGGTTTCCCAGCCCACCAGATGGCGGAAATAGGCATTGGGCATCACCGGGCGAAATTTGCTTTGCGCGCCGACTGCGCCGTAACCCATCACGCAGAAATTGGCGCCTGAACCGAGCGAGGAACCATCGTAATCATACAGATCAGGCCAGTTGAACAGCAAGTGTCCGGATTCATGGACGAAGGTGCCAATCGACAGGGCCGAACCCATATTGGTGATTTGGTAGTTGTTGGTACACACGGTGTTGCTACAAAATTGCTGGTTCAGATGGCCCTGATGCGGCCACAGACCCTGACTCCAGCCACCATCGGTTTCCCCGGAATAAAAAAAGTTCAGGCCCATGATTTGCCGGTTGGCATCGACCGTCAATTGTGAAAAATCAAAATTCTGGGCTTTTAACGCGGCCAGTGCCTCGCCGATCAACTCTTCGGCGCGGCTGCCAAAGGGCTGATTGGGGTCAGTGTAATACGACTTGTTTTTCTTGGCCGTGTAGTAGGCTGGCACCACGTTGGTGTAATCGAGCTTGCCCGCCGACACCGATTTAAAATAGCCGCGCACCGATTGGGCATTGCCAAATTCGGTGTAAGTTAGGCCATTCAGGAAATTGCCGATTTGGGTTGCCGTCATGGTGCCGGCTTGGTCGGGGAATTGAATCATCACGGTCAAGCCCTTTACCGAACCGGTTACTGGGGCCAGACTCTGGGGCGCGGATTTTGTGAACGTGTGTGCGTGGCCCTGCATCCGCTCGCGGTTGGTCTTGATGATGACTGCCTTGGCCTCGGACGACAAACCGGCCTGGGCGGTTTTGCCTGCGGCCAGACGTGGCGCGTTGGCACCGGCCAGAATGCCGGTTGAAATCAAGCTATCGCCCTTGGCCGACAGCTCGGCGTAGCACCAGCCCTTTTTTGCATTGTCATACACCACCAAAGCGCCGTCGCGTGTGCGGTGTTCGGCATAATAAGTATTGCCCTCAATGGTCAGGGCCAGTTTTTCCCCGTTCGGTTGCTTGACCGTTATCGCCAGATCGTGATACGGCACAGCCGCATTGGCCGTGGTAAACAGACCCGATAGCAGGGTGGACAGGCAAGTAGCAAGCAAAATTTTGTTTGGTTTCATTTAGGTCTCCGTTTGGTTTTAATCGTATTTGTGGCGCTACCTTGGGGCAGCAATAGGATTGTCGCCGCGACAAGCAAATGGCGTCAAGGCGATAAAATTCACGGAATGTGGAATTTAAAACAAATAATTGACAAATTTGGTGAGTTGCTGGCTCTGCCAAATCGCATTTGCCAAACCGGGCGGGGGCCGAACAAAGTTCCAGAAAACCGAATAATATTTTTTCGAAATTTCACGATTTGAAATCCGTTTTGCGGCTGGAGCGGTTTGCTTGAACAAGCTTCGGTGGAGTGGTAAATAGGCCGAATGAAAAACGGTGTAATTGGCTTGGCGGATTTGGCGCGGCTGGGGTGGATTAGGAAAAGCCTGCATCGGGCAGGCTTGGGTGGCACGCAACGGGCGTGGTGGTGGCGGTTAATTCAGGGCGCGGTAGCCAAGGTGCTACAGTCGATCATACTTGGTGGCATGGCCACGCGATTTTTCCACCGGATATTTGGCGCGGTTTTTCTCGATCTTGGCCGCCATGGCGGCTTCCAGATCAATCCCGAGGTCGTGGCACAGATAGCTGAGCAAAATTCCGATATCGGCCACTTCATCGGCAATCGCGCTGCGTTCGCGTTCGACCAGTTGCGGCAATTCGGCGTCACTGGCCCACTGGAAACATTCGAGCAGTTCGGCGGCTTCAACTACCAGCGCGCTGGCCAGGTTTTTCGGGGTGTGGAAGGGTTGCCAGTCGCGTTCGTCGCGAAATTCGAGCAGGGCGGGTAGGGTGGTGTTGGGGAGCATGGCGATTAATTTGGCAAGGTTGATGGTTTGGTTGGTTCTGCTGTGATCAGCGTTTGCAAATCATAGCCCTGCGCTTGTGCCAGCTTTTTTGCGGCGCTTAGGTCTTCCGGGGCCATTGGATTGCTGCGCGACAAAATCCACAGCGACTTGCGCGTCGGTTCGCCCACGACTGCCCAGCGGTAGTCAGGGTCAAGCCCAATGACCCAGTAGTTGCCCGAAAATGGCCAAAAAAAGCTGACCTTTAACCGGGCATTGCCGCTGCCTTCAACCACCGTGGCTTTGCCCTTGGCTTCGGTAACACTGCCGTCTTTGGTGCGACAACGGTTGAGGACGCCGATTTTGCCATTGTCCAGCTTGGTATATTGCGCGGTGACATCGGCGATGCACTGCTTTTGGAAAAACATCGGCAGGCGGGCCGCTTCGTGCCACAGGCCGACGTATCGCGCCAGATCGACTTGTGCCACCGGGGTGACGGGGGCGGGCGGGGTGGGACTGGCAATGGCCAGCGGGGCGATGGCTAGCAGGGTGCATAGGGCAAATGGTTTCATTTTATTCCTAACGGTAAATGCTTTTGGTAATTAACGACCAAGGGCGCTACGTTCCAGGCAATCTTGGCGATACGCCTCTTGTTAATCGGGGCGTGGTGTGGTTGGTTTGCGGCGTTTTTTTGTGTTGACAACCCTTGCCGCTTCATATTTTTTTACAAGTTTGATCAACTCCTTACTGTGTTGCAAGTCTATGCATTTCATCGCAGTCCATTTTTCGCCCTTTTCACTTAAATAGTTTTTCTTCAGAAAGGTTGCGGCCAGTTCGGCGGCTTCATTGTAGGCTTCGATTGGATATTCACCGTTCTCGATGTAGAAACGAGCGGCGCGGGTAGTTTCGTGTTCGAGTGTTTTGTCGCCCGGGAAGCCATCGCCGAAGCACACCATCAAGGCATAGGCTCTCAGGTTGTTCGCTGGCGACAAATGGGCCGAAACAGGGTCGGTAACGGGTGGCAAAGGGGCACCGTGCGTGCCGGGTGCAAATGCTAACAGCAGCAGGGCGATGATGCGGGTAAAAATCGTGTCCCCATCTTCTTTTAAGCACAGCGTGTCGCGTGGCCCGCCGCCAGCCTCGCGGGCGGCTAGGCGCATGGGTAGCGTGCCTTTAACGCTTGGCCGATCAATTGCCGCACAGGGCGACTACGCTGCTTTGCCGGGAGTTTTTCAATATAGTCCTGAACATAGGCTTTAAGTTCACCGGGGGCAATGGAATGGCGGTTGCACCATTTTTCCCCTTCATAACTATCAATGATGCCGCTCAAGTAGCCTGATGCGTATTCAACCGACAATGCCTTGCCTACGTTGGCATCCGGTGCCGGATAGGGTTTTTCGCCTTTGTATTGGTCGATGATCGTTTGTCCGGCGAATTCTGCGGCAATGGCCGGGGCAAACGAGAGCAGCGCCATCAATCCCAGTGCAAATCGGGTAATGATAACAAAAAGAAATGCCATGATGTTCACTTTGCCTTTAAATATACCAATCCATCATTGCTGTTGACAGCGACACGCTGGCAATTTTCATCCCAATTAAATGGTGAAAAATCGACATCGCGCGAATACTTGGCTAAATCCAATACCTTATTCGCACGATTTGTCAATTCAAAATAGCCATCGCCGTTTTCATACTGGTAAACAACAACGCGATATTCGCCAGTGCCACAGGATGAATCGGTATTAATTATTTTGGCGTTGCCAAGCGGGCCGTGCAGGATCACAACATACACAAAGCAAAAGCATACGACTATCATCAAGATAAACAGTACAGCCATGCCAAACTTGCCCCGCCATGTTGGCGATGTGGCCCGGCTCTTGTTTAAGATCACCGCTTCGGTTTGAATGCGCATGCCAGACTCTGGTGGGTAGAAATGGTTGGGTGATTACTTTGTTGTCTGTAGGGCAATCTTTGTCTGAATTTACTGTTGGTATTGTCCAGAAACCGGCTGCCATTCTAGCATCGATTGGTACACTTGGCATTTCTTGGCATGGGCGTTTTTTTAAACCTTTGCCTCTTCAAGTGTTTTCAGGGTTTTGCCATCCTTGTTTTTCCATAATTCAAGTCCATTCGACGGGCCGCCATGGATAACCGTCGCCGCCGTACTTGCACTCATAAACTCGGTGTCCTTGCAAAAAACCAGCTTGTCGCCCTCTTGCTGCAAGTTTCCCTGTTCCAGCAAGGTTTGCCTCATCTTGCCGATCCAGGGTTGTTTGTTGGCTGACTTGCGCTCTTTCAATACGGCCTGTGACCTTGCGAACACAATAAATCCGCTCGGAGTGGGGGTGCCGCTGGCTTCGTGGCCTTTTACTTTGCAGAACAATTCATTCTGGCGTTGGCTTTCGGGTTCTATGACCATTTGCAAGAAATCGCCCCCTAAAACCGGCAACAATTGGTGAATCTTTTCCAAAAAAATCTCCATGTCTTCCCGATCCGATTCCGGCAGTTTAGCGCCACTGGCCTGTGAATTTTGCACCTGTGCGCGCGCTGCTTCGCGCGCTTGAACAATCAGTCGGCCCTCCAGATAGCGAATATGTGCCTTAGTGAGATTTTCATCCTTGCTGATGAAGAAAATGGCATGATTCCAAAAGTCTTTGGTAAGGTGGTTTTTCAGGCGCTCCCGTACTACCTCCGCTTCACCGACATACACTGCCGGACGCCCACTTTCGGTGTCAGTACCGGTCAGAAAATATACCCCGGCTTTGGCTGCTTCGTCACGGGCGAGCAAGGCTTCTAGCTCGCTGCGTGGCCCGGCGACTGCCTTGCCAGTCCAGTTGGATAGTTCGGCGGTACGCAAGCGTTTGGCATCGCCATTGGCAAGAAAGATCTTGATCGTTGCGCTGGCCATTATTTCACCAATTCCATTAATTTGCCAAAGCTATCCACCACGTCATAGAGCACGTTCCGTTCAGCAAAATCCTGATTGATTTTTTCAAAAAACTTGCGTGCGCAGGCAATTTTGGTCGCTTCCAGCGGGCGCAAATCCATACTCGACATCGACCCCTTGGTTTCAGCCACAAAATACACATGCTTGACTGAACCTTGCCGAAACGCAATTGCCCAGTCCGGGTTATAGTTGCCAACCGGCGTCGGTATATAAAAGCCACCAGGCAGTTTGGCATACACCACCACATCATTGCTGGTATCAAGCTCGCGCACGAATTGCCGCTCGATGTTCGATTGTGTTATCACATAATCATAAACATGTCGTTTGAGTTTATCGCCCGCGTTGGAAAAATCCTGCCGCCCCTGACTGGCAGTGAAAATATCCAAATCAAAGCGTTCGGTGATCAGGTCATAAGCCAGGTGTTCAATCACCATGGTCGCCTTTTGCTCATTGATCAAGCGGGTTGCCTTGGCGATAAAGTCTTCGGGGTTGCTACGAAACTGGCCAAACACGGCAGCGTTGAGTCCGGTCAAAATCTCTGCCACGGCACGGCGCGTCAGTTGTGTGCCATCGGCCACCTTGCCCAACAAATCATACTGCACGGCAGAATGAACCGACTGGCGACTGGTTTCCACCGTGGTTTCCTGCAAGGCAAACATATCGCCACTTTTGAGCGCGTCGAAATCGGCTTCGGTGTTTTGTTCCCCGCTTTGAATCGTATATTGCAGCGGTGCCACCACCAGCTTGGCATCAAGCGTGGCGACTGCTTTTCGCACCAGTTCTGCGGTGTCAAAATGCACGCTGTAAGCCGCCTTGTGGTTGATGCGTTGCCACAGTTCCTTAAATTCTTGTTTCTCGAAATTGGCATTGCGCGGGTTGTGTTTGGGCCGCCGGTCGTCTGCCACCTGCATCGCCTCCTTGCCAATGTATGCTGAATCGACCAGGACAAACAGGGGTTCGCAAAATGGCTGCAATTCTTCGGGCAACGGGGCCAGCGTACCGTCACGCTTGGCATCAAGATAGGCGTCGGCAATATGATCGTTGTTGTCAACGTAATCATTTTTGTTGAGATATTTGTAGATCACTCGGGCGATCTGGGGCGTAATTTCCAATTCACCATCCGGGGTAATCAAGACCTTGCCGGTGAAGAAATCGGCATCGGCCACCTTGGGCCGCTCGGTGAGCGAATCACCAATCTCTTTTTGCAGCTTGTCAACAAAATCTTGATAGCTTTCATTGGCCACCACGGTTAAATGGTTGATGTCGTGAACCGTGGCAGGGTCATCCATCCGCTCGCCAAACTGGTTGACTGCCAGCCGCAAGCCGCGCCCAACTTCTTGCCGCCGAACAGTGGTATTGTCGCTGTGCTTGAGCGTGCAAATGACAAACACATTCGGATTGTCCCAGCCTTCGCGCAGTGCCGAATGGGAAAAAATGAAGCGGGTTTTTTCTTCACGCGAGAGTAGCCGTTCTTTGTCCTTCAAAATCAGGTCATAGGCATCCACATCATCGGCTTCAGTGGCTCTTTTCCCCATTTCCGGGTTAATCAGTCGTTTGGTTTTTTTATCGATGGAAAAATAACCCTTGTGGGTTTGTCCCGGCACAATCTTTTTCAGCCAGGTTTGCCACGGTGTTTCGATCAAATCCGCTTGGCCCTGGGTCTGTTCGGCATATTCTTCTTCAAACATGTGCGCATACTCTCCCTTTTCATCCGGGGCGGTATAGTCGCGATATTTGGCCACTTCATCGATAAAAAACAGGGTCAACACCTTGATGCCTTGTGCAAACAGCATCTGTTCCTTTTCCAAATGCGCCTTGATGGCTTCCCGAATCTGAATTCGGCGCAAACTTGATTCGTTGACATCGCCGGTAGCGTCGCCAACGAACAGTTTGATGCCATTGGTAAATGACACCGTATCTTCGACTGCATCAATATCGGCCACCACAAAGCCCTTGTATTGATCTAGTTGGTTTGATAAATCAAACAAATTGTCGGCTCGCGAAAATTTTCGGGTACTACGCTTGATTTCACCGGTTTTTAGCTGTTGCTCATATTCAAGTCGCGCTTCGGGCGGGCGAGTGGTGGAAATTTCAATCGATTGCAAATACAAATACGCATTGGTGCCCGCCAAACCCTTGACTGCAATACCGCGTACACCAATTTTTTTGACCAGTTTTTGTTGATAGGCATCGAGTGCATCAAGCCGGTGGATTTTGTTGTGCGTGGTTTTGTGGGTGGCAGAATAGCGCAGCATCAACAATGGCCGGAAATTTTTCAGGGAATCCAGCGTTTTGGCACCTTCCAGCTTTTGCGGTTCGTCCAAAATCAAAATCGGCCGATTGGCACTAATGACATCGATTGGTTTGCGTGACTGGAAATCGTCCAACTCTTCATAAATACGGCGCGCATCCTTGCCAGTGGCATTGAAGGCTTGCACATTGATTACCATGACGTTGATGCCAGCGTCCGATGAAAAGCTTTCCAGATGGTGCAGGGCTTTGGAGTTGTAAATAAAGAAACGGGCCTTTTTGTGGTAACTTTCCAAAAAGTGTTCGGCAGTAATTTCCAGTGATTTGGCCACACCCTCGCGAATGGCGATGCTGGGCACCACAATGATGAACTTGCTCCAGCCGTAAGCCTGATTTAATTCAAAAATGGTTTTGATATAGCAATAGGTTTTACCGGTGCCGGTTTCCATTTCAACATCCAAATTCACTCTGCAAACCTTGGTGTCGGCCAGTGCTTCAGAAATCGGCAGGTTTTGCCGCCGCTGCACCTTGCGGATATTGTCGAGCAGGGTTGTATCTGCCAGTTTCAGGTTGGCGTTTTTAAAACCGTCGGCCACAATCATGCTTTTCTGCGCCGCATCGGCGTTGCCGGGATCGATGCGGTAGCTGCTGGCTTGTTTATTGGCGGGGGGCTGACCAATAAAACAATCGACCACGGCTTGCACGGCAGCGGTTTGGTAGGCTTGGGTTTTGAATTTGAGTTTCATGGTTCTTGCGCACGCAGTTGGGCTTCGATTTGGGCCTGCAATTGTTCACGGGATGGCAAATACAGTTGATATTTGGCCGCGTAAATATTGGCATCGGGCGGCAGGGTGAGCTTGACCAGTGCATCATTCTTGCGGTGACACAGCAACATGCCAATGGTCGGTGCTTCGTCTTCGGTTTTGACGTAACGGTCAAAATAGTTCACATACATTTGCATTTGCCCAAGGTCTTGATGGGTCAGCTTGTCGCGTTTTAAGTCAATCAGTACGTAGCATTTCAGCAGCCGGTTATAAAACACCAGATCGACGTAAAAATGGTCATCATCAAAGGTGAAGCGCTTTTGTCGGGCCTCGAACAAAAAGCCCTTGCCTAGTTCCAGCAAAAAATGCTCCAGGCGGTGGATGATGGCACTTTCCAAGTCGTGTTCGGAATAGGCTGGGTGCTGTGGCAAATCCAGAAATTCCAGCACATAGGGGTTTTTTAATACATCTTCCGCACGGCTGATGACCTGGCCTTGCTGACCAAGCGCGTGAATCTGATCCTTGTCACGCGACAGGGCAAGCCGTTGATACAACGACGATTCAATTTGCCGCTTCAACTCACGCACGCCCCAGGAATTGGCCTTGGCTTCAATTTCGTAAAAACTGCGTTCGATCTCGTTTTCCAGCGTGAGCAATTGCACGTAATGCGACCAACCAAGGGTGAAGTGGTGTTTTAGCACCGCCGGTAAAGATTCAACAGACACTGTCTGCTGAATCTTTTCATAGGCCAAAAAGAAGCTGCGGCACTGGCGCAAACTGGTGGGGGAGGTGCCGGAAATGCCCTTGCTGGACAAGCCTTCGGCCAGACGCTGCATCAGCTTTTTGCCGTACAGTACAGCATGTTCGGCGTTGCCCTGTTCAAACTTGACGATATACCAGCCGAACAACCAATTGCGCACCACCAGTGCCACATCCACCGAGCGCGCCGCTTGCTGCTGGAGCGTGCGGTGCGTCTCGGCAAGCGTGGCGAGCAAGCTGGTGAAGTGGTCTTCTTGTGCGGGGGCGGGCATGGCGGTTTAGATGGTTTTGATGTCCGTGGCGGGGGAGAGCAGCTTGAAAATTTGCCCGACATTGATTTTAACCGTACTGTCGCGGAAACCGGCATCGCGGAACACCACTCGCAGCGGTTTGTGGGTGGCCAGTTCCTTGACAAACGCGGCATCTACGCCGCCATCGGCATCAAAGCAGGCGGCCAGCCCGTTGCCATCGACAAAAAATACTTGCTTGCCTTGGATGGTTTTTTGCGTAATTGGGTAGGCCAAATCCAAACCCCAGTCGAGCATGACCTGGAATAGTAAATCTTCGGCGGTACGGTCGGGAAGGATATTGTCCACGAACAGGCTAAGATTGGCTTTTTCAAGTTTGTCAGGGGAATAATAAACATCGGCCATGTTGGAGGTGGCTATTTTTAGAACGCGGAAGCCAGTGTCAAGCTGTATTGCTTCCTTTTTCTCTAAATTTTCAGAAATAATACTTTGTGCAGTCCTTCGCAATCTTTCTTTGCTGATTTCAGCAATTGAAAGTGGCTTGTTTAAATCGGTACAAAATTCAGCTGCGGCTTTTTGTTCTTTGTTGGCTGGGTCTAGTTTTTCGGGGATTTGTACGAGAATAAATCGCCGTTTCCCACCATCAATAAGATTGGCTTCAAACAGCGCATGGCCTGTACTACCACTGCCAGCAAAAAAATCCATTATGATCGCTTGCGGATCATTACCAGTAATGTAGGTTATTAACCGTGCCAATTCCATATGGTCTTTTGGGTTGTTGAAAACTTTTCCACCTATGAGTCGTCGTAATGCTTTGACAGAAACTTGGGATTGCTTATAGAAATAACTGCCACGAACCTGTGTCGCTAATTCTTCTTCATCATCCTCTTCGGTATCTTCAGTTGGATAATCACTGACAAGTTCAGCAGCGATAGGGCGAATGTGCGCCTTGCGGAATGGCGGTTGTGACTCGTCCAATCTGAACTCAACGAGCTTGGCTTTAATTTGTTGTGCCATTTCAGTTTTATTAAACCGCCAACCACTCTCTGGGATTGCACATGGTTTTCCTGTGATGGGATGTATTAATTCATCTCTCGGCCCCCCCCCACCTGGCCATGAAATATCCCGATCACGCCATGGGCCATTACTGTCGATTCGCTTATAGCGACTCCATTTTTTGGATGGATGCCCCTTGGGTAATTCAGCATACCAATTCTGAATATCGAATTCGATTGCTTTATCGTCTTCGCCATGTTTGGCGCGTAACGTCAAATATTTATCCCAAATTTCCCGTGCGCCCGGTTTTTCTTCGCGCCAAATGGTTTTTTTGGCTCGCAGTACTTCGATTGCTTTGGCATAAACTACTATATATTCATGTCCCACTGAGAAAAATTTTGCATCATTTTTCCGACTTTTTTCCCAGATTAAGGTGGCAATAAAATTAGCTTCGCCAAAAATCTCATTGCCTAATTTTTTGAGATTGTCGATTTCATGATCATCAATCGAAATTAATATTACACCATCGTCTTTCAATAAATTTTTGGCCAATCGAAGTCTGGCGTACATCATATCGAGCCATGTGGAGTGAAAACGACCATTTGCTTCGGAATTGGCGACTAATCTATTGTTGTTTTCGTCATACTGTGCCGACTGAACCAAATACTCGTCTGAATCAGTTTTAAAGCTATCCCGATAAACCAAATCGCTGCCCGTGTTATATGGCGGATCAATATAAATCATCTTCACCTTGCCAAGATACGTCTCCTGCAACAATTTCAGGGCATCCAGATTGTCGCCTTCAATAAACAAATTTTGCGTGGTATCAAAATCGACACTTTCTTCCCGGCATGGCCGCAAAGTTTTGGCAATCGGAGCATTAGCGGTCAAAAGCGCTTCGGCTTTGCCCGGCCAGTTCAGTTGGTAACGCTCTTGCGGCCCTTCGACCAGCACTGGCGACAGTTCTTGCCGAAGCAAATCAAAGTCAATAGCTTTTTGCAGTTGGCCTTGTTCGTCGTGGCTTTCCGTAGCGCAATTGGGGAACAATTCCAACAGTTTGGCGATGTTGGCAGCGGTGATGTCGGGCGAGTGCATTTTCAGCTTTTCCATATTTGTTTCCTGTGCCGTGGTTAGTGGCAAATTTGTTCGAGTTCTTGCCTGAGCGCACGCAGGCGTGCATTGATGCCAAGTTTGTGTTTAAACTGCTTTTCCCGTGCCAGTTGGTTTTCTGCCTGGCCAATTTCGCGCTGTTTGCTGTATGCCATGCGTGTGCGTTCGACCAGTTCGTCCATGCTTTCCTGAAGCCTCGGTGCAAGTGGAATCAGTCGATAAAGCAGTTGCTGGTACAGGCCATCCATGTCCAGCACAACCGGCAAGGTACTGCGTGCGCCATCATCCGCAATCCAGTCACTGGCAAAGTAATCACTGACCACATGGCGGCTCGGGTCTTGCCGATGCGCCCGCTTGTACGCTGCCACCAGCCGGGTTTTACCCTGGTAGCGCAGTTCAAACAGAATCGGCGATGGCACCACTGAATCGATGGCGGCGAGTACGTCAAAATCAAGCTTGCCGGTCTTGAGCAAGACGGTAAATACCTGAATTTCCAACACGCTGGCCCCGGACGGCAGGTTCACGGTTTCGGTGGCCAGTTTGTATTGCCAGACGATTTGTTCAACCTGTGCCACAAACAACTGGCGCAACGCGTTTTTGACTTCGGCTTTTTCATAAAACTTGGTCTTGGGAATGTTGCGCCCAAATAATGCCTTTTCAGGAAATTGCCACAATGGCCCTTGCCGAACTGCCGGTATCATGCTTGCCCTTACCCTTGCCGTGTTGGTGCCCGTTTTACCCTTGTATGACCAGAAACGCCATCAATTCAAAATCATCAAGACCGGCGACATTATGCACCAGTGCCGTGGTTTTTCCGGGACTAAACAGGCTGTCGATATCTTTTTCTTCCTTCGCAGCAATCATTTGCTTGATGGCCTTGCCCAACAGGTCGGAATAGGGTTGCATTTTGCGGCCATCTTGGGTTTCCTTGTTGAATTGGCGATACACCTGCGGCACTGGCTCGGTTTGGCCCTTGCAGGCCAGCCGCGCCAGATCAAGTATGCGCTTGACCTCGGTGTGGTTATGCAACACCTCGCCATCACGCCGCACATACACCAGATAATACGGATGCAAAGGGTTGTGCTGCGCAGTTTTGGCCGGGGCATTGATGGCCGGGTTGCGGTTGCGCAAGGTGAAGATTACCCCCGGCAACAACCCTTGCGCCGGATTGGCTGGCACCACGGCGTGCAAGCCACCCGGCAGACCGGCCATGTCGCCATTGGCCTTGATGTAGGCCAGCAAATCCATGCGAAAGTCGTTCAAACCCAAATCGGTGATCGATACGCCCTGTTTTACGTCTTCCAGTTCAATGACTTCTTCTTTCAGGCGGCGCAATTGCTCCTTGCGGTACGACATGTCATTGGCCTGTGCCGAGAGCACATTGTCGTCACCGGTGGCGCTGACATCGGCGATCATCATCCGGTCTTCCACCCGTTCTCTCAGATTGATGTATTCGTCAAGCGGAATGTCGGGCCAGTAATTGACCAGTTGAATCACCTGATTAGGCGAACCGATCCGGTCAACCCGACCAAAGCGCTGGATGATGCGTACCGGGTTCCAGTGAATGTCGTAATTGATCAGAAAATCGCAATCCTGCAAATTCTGCCCTTCCGAAATGCAATCGGTGCCAATCAGAATGTCAATTTCTGCACTTTCATTGGGCATGGACAAGGCTTTTTCCTTGGCACGCGGGGCAAACAGGGTCAACAGTTCCTGAAACGAGTGGGCTTTTTTGAGCGTCGGAGTCGGGTTACTGCTACCCGTTACCTTGGCACAGTGCAAGCTGCGCCCCTTGAGCAGGGCCGGGGCCAGGTGCTGGTATAAATAATCTGCCGTGTCAGCAAAGGCGGTAAAAATCAATACCTTTTTATTGCCAGGGTTGATCGGGTTATCGATCTTTTCCAGCAAACGGGATTGCAAGTCTTGCAGTTTGGCATCATCATCGGGTGTGACTTTTTCCATCGATGCCAACAACTCATCAATCACGGCCAAATCGGCGCGCAGTGCATGTTCCCATTCCGGCAGGTTCATGTCGGCCAAATGAATTTTGATCTTGCCACCGATTTGCTGGTCGTCCAGATCAAATTCTTCATCGGCATCCAGGTCTTGCGGTGGGGCAAATTCGTCGCCCGTGCCAATATCCGCGCCACTCGTGCCAGATTGATTGAAAGCATCGATTTTGGTCAGCAAAACCAGATGGTTATTGCGCAAACCTTGCAGTGTTTTACGAAATGAGGCAACCGAACTTTCCAGCCGTTTGAGCAGGTTGACCGTCATCAGGGCTTGCAGGCTTTTTTCCCGATCTGCCTGCTTTAGCTTGCCTCGGCCACTGGTCAGTTCGGTGTCATATTGCATTTCATACTTTTTCATCTTGCTGGGCAAAATCTGGCGCATCGGCGCATACAGGGCCAGCGACAGTTGCGACAGTTGGGTGAAAATCTCATGAAACTGCATCACATCATTGCGCCGGGTCAGTGGACATTGCACCGAGATGGGTTTTTTACGTTCGGGGAAGTGACCAACGTCGCGGGTATCGTAAAAGGTGCGGATGTGCTTGCGCGAGCGGGCAATGGTCACACTGTCGAGCAATTTGAAAAAGTCAAAATCAAGCGTGCCAAGAATCGCTTCGGCAGTGCGTTCTTCCGGCGGTAACTTGGCCCAATTATTAAAACTGTTTTGTACAGAAAGAAAGATTTTCTCAATCGAGCGGCTGGTGCCAAGCTTGTTGCGCAAGGTTTCGGAATCCCCCTCATACGCCAGTGCCAATTGGTTGCGCAAATCCTTGAAACGGTTATTGACCGGGGTAGCCGAGAGCATCAGAACCTTGGTTTTGACGCCAGCCCTGATCACTTGATTCATCAGCTTTTGGTAGCGGGTTTCCCGGTCTTTGAAGGCATCGTTATTGCGGAAATTATGGGACTCATCAATCACGACCAAATCATAATTGCCCCAATTGACCGAATTGAGCTGGGTGCCGAATGATTCGCCGCTGGTGCGGCCAAGATCGGTATGGCACAGCACGTCGTAGCCAAAGCGGTCACGGCTAAAAATATTGGTGGTCAGATTGCGGTTGTAATTGAGCCAGTTATCGGCCAGTTTTTTCGGGCACAGCACCAGCACCGAACGGTTGCGCAGTTCGTAGTATTTGATTACCGCCAGCGCCGTAAACGTCTTGCCCAGACCCACGCTGTCGGCCAGAATACAGCCGCCATAGGTGTCCAATTTGTTAATGATTCCGGTGGCCGCATCTTTCTGGAAATTAAACAGCTTGTTCCAGATCAGGGTGTCTTGATAACCGGTGCGGTCATTAGGCAGCGCGGTTTGATCCATGTCTTGCAAAAACTCATTGAAAATGTGGAACAGCATCAAGAAATACAGACTTTCTGCTGAATTTTCTGCATAGACGGCGGCAATGTGTTCGACAACGCGCGATGTTACATCTTCCAGTTTTTCGCCATCGTGCCAGATTTGCTCAAACAGGTTCAAATATTTTTGCACATAGGGTGCATCATCCATTTTATTGACCAGATTAGACACGGCATCGCCGCGCTGGTAACCAAGATCCACCGCCGTGAAGCCATGCAGGGGCATATAGGCGGTTTGGTTTGATTCGGCTTGTACACAGGCAAATTGCTGCATGGTGTGTTGATGCCGGTTTGACTTGAAGGTTGCCTTGTTGCGCAGCCATTCGGCACATTCCCGCGCCACTGCGCGCTGGGTCAGACGGTTGCGTAACGCGATTTCAAACTCGGAGCCATACAGATTGCGCTCGCGGGCAGATTTGGGGATATGAAATTCGCGCCGCTCCTTGGGCAGGGAATCGCCAAATTGTTTTGACGAGGTGTTGTTTGTGTCAACGGCAAGAAAGGTGGGCGATGTGAAAATGAAGCGCAACTCGTCAATTTGTTCCAGTTCAGCCCGTAGTGCCTCATACGCATACATGGAAAAACAAGATGCGGCGATCGAGAGCCGGGCACCGGGCACGATGGTTTGCTTTAGGTCGTCGCCTAGCAAATCGTTGATGTTGTCGATAAGGTCCATTGAAGCAATGCGGCTATGGCAGTAACCTGACTGAAAGAGCGACATTATGGGTTAAGGATGCGCGGAACACAAGCGCAATCCAGTCGCAAGCATTGATTGAGCGTGCCATGTAAACTGCAAAAATCAGGGATGACAAAGCAAAACCGTATTCAGTACAACAGGTGAGCAAAGAAATGGCTATTCTGTGGCTTTTGTTGCTTACATGAAAATAGTTGATTGCACAGCAGTTCTGCTACAATCGAGCCAATTCTATCGCCCTTCGCTAGCCATGCTACCCCACATCCAAAGCGTCAGCCATTCCCCGAGCCACACCTTTTCCAAGCAGGTCGCCAGCCACATCACCCTGCAACCCGGCCTTGGCGTACAGGGTGACGCCCATTGCGGCGTAACCGTCAAGCACCGCTCACGCGTCGCGCAAAACCCGAACCAGCCGAACCTGCGCCAAGTACACTTGATCCATGCCGAACTGTTTGAAGAACTGGCAGGCAAGGGCTTTGTCATCGCACCCGGTGCGATTGGCGAAAACATTCAAACCCGTGCCTTGGATTTGCTGGCCCTGCCACAAGATACGCTGCTCTACATCGGCCAGACGGCACTGGTGCGGGTAACCGGCTTGCGCAACCCATGCACGCAGCTAGATAATTTTATGCCCGGCCTGCGCGCAGCCGTGCTGGATTATGCGAGCGATGGCAGTCTGATCCGCAAGGCGGGCATTATGGGCGTGGTAGAGGCGGGCGGGGTGGTTGCGCCGGGCGACGCGATTCGGGTGGTATTGCCGTCGCTGCCACACCGCAAATTAGATCGGGTGTAGCGCAACGTCATTGTAGCTTTGGTAGTCTGCGCAGCAGTTCCGACGGTATAACAATGGATTACGACAGAATCAACTGCTGGCCCGCTGCGCACGGCCAACACTGGCCTAACCGAAGAAAACCCCAACCGCCAAAACCAGCACGGTAATGATCATGCCAAATTTTGCGCCGTCAACAAAGCTGTCATAAATTTCATTTTCTTCATCGAGTGACATCATTTTCTCCTGATTTTTTTGATAAGTATTTCACAGCCAAATCGCTGTTGCATTGAACCCTGTACTGATCTTGCCCAATTTTGGGCAGAAAAGAGTCTATCGGTTGCGCATGAGAAATGCAAGTTTTTTAGTGTCACCACTCCAATAAACGATGCAGGGTAATTAGTGCTGGGGCGAATGCCGGTTTTCCTGCGCGTCAAGCCGTCCCAGCAAGGTTTCCAGATCGTGCTCGACCTTGGTCTGGTTGCTTTCCATGTTGGCCAATGCGGTGGCCAAATCGGCAATGTCAATCAGATTATCGTCATTCGTCTTCATGGTCAGCTTCCTTCAGTTCCCGTACTACGCGTTGAAATTCCAGTTCTGTTTGTGGGCCGAACAGCAATGAATCATTCCCTTCTACAGCCGCAAGTTCCTGTTCCATTTGGGCGTGCAACTGGTCTTGCTTTTCGATAGCCGCACGATTCTTTTCAAGCAGCACCATAATTTCATCATTGGTCATAATCAAGCCTCATTACCAAGTGTGTTGTTTTGCCAAACCGATTTTTGTGTGCCACATAACCGCTTCGGGTATAGACTGGAACCAACTCTTCATTTAGTGGGTTGCAAAGCCAAATTTCCTTGCAGCCAAGCAAGCGGGCATAGGTTAAGGCGGCAAACAGCATAACACGCCGAACATTGCCTGCAAGCGGATTATTCTCAGGCTTGCGGGCAAGCGTATGAATTTTGAGCGTCAGTTTTGCCCGTGTCGGGATGCCGTAACACAGCGCGCAGAGAACGCCGCCAACTGAAACGGCAGCATCAAACCGCTTGATGCATGTATTCTCTTGGTGCAAATGATACTGCCTAACCCATTCCCATGTTGGTTTTTTCTTCTGCTCTGCCCAGCCCGCCCCCCATTGATCTGCTGCTACTGCATCGGCGTGGCTGATTTCTCTCATCGAGATGGCGAACGCCTTAAAGCGATTTTCCGTGAATGCATGGGTTGCATGCCTAAGTTGTCGGTAATGCGTAACCGTTTCTGCAAAAGTTCGGTGTCGAATCGATACTTTATCATTCAATTTATACTCCACTGAATATTTAAACTGCAAATATTATCATGATTCGATTGTAATATTGTGGGCGCAATCAATTATTGTTCAGTTTTCCCTCGCCCCCGGCTTTCATCCGCCAGCACCCTTTTTTCATCGCGGAGGTTGGTATGGTTTCCGGTTTTCAGCAATTCTGGCGCAATTGGCGGCGCAGGCGGCATCTGGTACGTGGGCAGGCGTTGGCACGCAAACAGGGGCGCGGGCCGTTGGCGCTGTTGGGCGCACTGGCCGCGCTCGGGTTTGTGCTGGGTGGCATGGCGCTGCTGGTGGCACATGCACAGCGTTTGCCGGAGTTGCTGCCGCAGGCCAAGAGCCGGATCGCGTTGCCGCAGTGGCAGGCGGCGCTGCCCGGCTGGCGTTTTGAGGTGGGGCAGGAACCGGTGGGCGGGTTATTGCAGGCCGGGCCGGAGGGGAGGCTGTGGCATTTGGCCGGGATGCAGGCTGCCACGCCCGTGCATATTGATTTGTGCCAGCAAAAGGCCGATGCCAAGCGCTGGCTGCCGATTTATGTCGGCTGGCAGTTTGACAAGGTGCAGCAGGCGGTACAGCACAACCGGCAAAAAGGCTTGCCCGATGGCTTTGGTTTGAAGGGGCTGGTGTTGTCCGATGAGGCCGGGCCGCAATTGGTGTTGCAGGCCAGTGCCGCAGCCGATGCGCTGGCCGGGCAGGGTGCCGAACCACTGTGGCAGGTACGGCAAGATGCGGGTGGGCCGGTTCGGCTGTTGAGCGATGTCAGCCCGGGCGCACTGCAAACGCTGACACCGGGTGCGGCACAAGCATGGCGGCGCGAGGCGTGGTTTAGCTGGCAGCAGGAGCAAGGGAAGAACGGAAACAAGGAACAGCGGGGCCAAGCGCGCGCCCTGCATGTGGCGCAGCGCGCCAGCCGTGGCTGCCCGCATGGCCAGTTACGCTTGCAGTGGTATCGCGCTGCCAGCGCAGCGGAGCCGGTCAGCGCGGCGCAGCGGGTATTGGTGCAGCCTTTTACCTGGCAGCAGGGCGCGTTGCCTGCGCTGTGGCTCGGGGCGGGACAGTATCAGGTACCCGCAGCCAATGGGCCGGTGCTGGAAGACCAGCAATTGTTTGAACGGCTGTTGGCCGCTGGCCTGTTGCGCCAGCAGGGCGGCGCAGCGATTGAGCTGGCTCCGCGTGACTGGGCCAGTGCGGCAGCGGCGGGCAACTGGCCTGATCCGGCCAAAATCGGCGAAGATAAACTGGAGGCGGGCAAGCGGCTGGTGCGGCGGCTGTATAGTGCTGCCGATGGCTCGTATGTACGGCAACAAGTGGCGGTGTTTAACCGCGAACTGGCCCAGCCACCGGCGGGCGGTGATTTGGCCTATCGGCATATCCGCCAGGTGGCAGGCAAGTTGCAGTGGCATGTCATCAAGTCCGGCCCGGCGCAGGCGGTATCACGGGCACAGGTGACGATTGTTGACCGGCAGCAGCAATTGCTGTGGGCCAATGGCCGGATCACCCCGGCAGCGGAACAGGCCGGGTTGGCCACGCTGCTGGCCGGGGCAGATGGCGAGGGCAGAGAGGGCAGCAGCGGGTTGGCAGCGCAACTGGCACGGGTGCCGGGCGCAGCGCACAGCGCCACCCTCACGCTTGATGTCAAGCTGCAAGCGCTGGCGCAGAAAATTGTGGCGTGCAGTGCGCATGCCGGTGCAAAATGGCAGGCTGGGATCGGTGGCCAGGACGGGCAGTGTCAGGGTGGTTCGGGGTTGGTGCCACAGCGGCGCGCCGCGCTGTTGCTGCAAGATGCCGAAACCGGTGAAATTTTGGCCGCCAGCCTGCACCATCCGGCAGCACGGCCAATGTTGCCATGGCAGCATGATGGCAGCAACGACGCCAGCCCCGGCTCCACCTTCAAGCTGGTCACGGCGCTGGCACTGGAACAGGTGGCAGAGCAACGGCCAGCCTTGCAGGCGCTGCTGGCCGGTTTGTCACCGGGGCAAATCAATACCCAGGCAGCGCAACTCGGCCATGCCTATCGCAGCGACGCGGCTTGCTACCCGACCCCGTGCGACGGCAAGCAACCACACGTGACCAATTACCACGATCAATTGCCGCAAAATAAACTCGAAGCCGGGCGCTTCGGGCTGGTGCAGGCGCTTGGGGCCAGCATCAATACCTGGTTTGCTTTTGCTGCCGAACAAACCGATGCCAGCCTGTTTGGCCAGCCACAGGGCGGGCTGCCGGATTTGCATGGCTTGCAGGACGAAACGCTCGATGCCCTGCGTCCGGTATTGCAGGTGGCGCGCCAACTTGGGTTTGAACGCAGCCTGCGGCTCGATGGCGGTTTGCTGCCCGGCAGCTTGGGCGGCGCGCAAGCCAATGTTTTGCAAACCCAGCCCGCCCGGATAACCGTGCCGCATTCACGCCATGAAACGCGTCAGATTGCACTCGGCTTGCGCATGCAAAGCCATGTGCTGCAAATGGCACAGGTAGCCGGGGCGATTGGACAGGGGCAAGTCGTGACGCCGCGCTTGCTGGCGCGCCTGGATTCGCAGGATGCCCGGCCCGAGGCTGGCCCGGCGCTGACGATGCGGCTTGATCGGGTACGCACTGGCATGGCGCAAGTGGTGTCGCATGGCACCGCCAGCAGTGCATTTGCCGACCCGGCACTGGCTGCCTTGCGCCCGTTTTTGTATGGCAAAACCGGCACCGCACCGGTTGGCCAGAGCCACAATTCGGCCTGGTTTGCCGGTTATCTGGAACCGGGCAGCCTGCCCGGCCAAACCCGGCGCTGGGCGTTTTCAGCCTGGGTTTCGCATACCGATTTGACCGGCGGCGCGCAGGCAGCGCCGATGGTGGCGGCATTATTGACGGCGCTGGCTCAGGGTGCGGTAAAATGAGCGGATTATTAATCCGATCATTCGCAGGGAGGGCGGCAAATGCGTTTGCCTGGCACCCGTTATCAGGAACCCGGTTGGGAGCGCGTGCGCAAGCTGCTCGGCAGTGCGGCGTTGGCGCTGCTGCCGCATGCCGATGCCATCGATACGCTGGACGCGTATTGCACGGCCATGGCGCTGGCGCTGCAATCACTGGCTGGCACCAGCCGCGCCGAAGCGGCGGGCAACAGCTATGGCGATAGTAGTCTGTCGCTGGCGCAAACGCTGGTCTGTGAATTGCGCGTGTTGCCCTCGTTTTGGGTAGCTGATTTGTATCAAACCCGCGAACCGGTGGCACTGCGCAAGCGGGTCAACGACATGTTTGTCACGCTGCGCGACCGGGTCGATGCTGATTATTATCAAATTGCCACCGGTCGCCCATGTTCAGCCAATAAAATCTACACTTGGCGCATGCTCGACAGTCTCTGGCACGAAATCGAACGCATGTTGCAAGACTGGCGCAACCACAGCGCCCAACTGGCGGCGATTCTCGGGCGAGAAATAGTGGCCCAGCCAATTGAAAGCCGCCGCGTGCGCAGTGCAGCCGATTGTGACCCGAACTGGATCATCCGCTACAGTGCCACGCTGGAACAGTTTGGTCGTGGCATTGGCCCCTTGCATACCCGCTCCAAGCGCTTCTCCAGCCTGAAAAACAACCCCGCCACCATCGCCAAACTATTGGCTGAAATTGCCGACTATGAAGCGCTGTCGGCTACCGGCAGTGCCGACTGGCAATTCGACGAAGAGCAGTTTGACGCGTGGCACGACGATTATGCACGGGTGATTGCACAGTCCGAACAAGCGGAGCGGGCCGGGTTGATCCAGCGGGAACGGATTTTGCCACTGGATCAGCAATTGCGCCACACTGGCCAGCTTGGCGGCTGGCAAGAGGATGATCTGGCAGCAGCCGGGGAGGGCGCGGATGCAGAGGCAGGGGACGGCGCAGCCGAGGAAGGCGCGGATCAGACCGGCAGTAATTTTGCCGCTGCCATGGATCGGGCTGAAAATTTATTTGACTTGGGACTTGAGGAAAGCGCAGAAGCTGCCGATATCCCAGCCAGTGAGCAGGATGACAATGCCCGCACCCTGCAACTGATGCAATGCTTGCAGGAACAGGGCTTGTTGACCGAACCGGCAGCGTTGGCCGAAGTTGTGGCCAATGCGGAGGCCGATTCTGCACTGGCGGTTGCGCTTTCCCTGCCCCCCGACTATCTGTTGCAGGCAGGCGCAGCCGAGGACACGGACAGTTTGATGTATCGCGCCTTGCAACAGGAAAGCCTGCCCTTGCGGCTGGCTTTGTATTCAAAACAATTGGGGCCATGGGATGAAACCTATCCCGATGCCTGGCTGGACCCGGCAACCGGTCAATTGCCATCGCTGCAGCAATTCGCGGCGCTGGATCGGGTGTCGGTGCCGACGCTGCGCCGTCGGCGCGATCTGGCCTGGCAACGGTTATGTGCCGCAAGAGATGCAAGAGGCGAGCAGGACTGCCAATGAAGGGTAATTATGTCGATTATGAATGATAGAAATCAAAAACTGGCGCAAAAACTGGATTTGAGCATTATTTTGAACCAGTCACGCGATGATGACCGCTTGATGCTGGAAGACCAGGTATTGCTCGCTGCGCTCGATGGCAGCCGTCCGCTTGATCCGGATCAGCGCATTTTGCTGCAACAATCGCCGATTACCCTGTTGCGTTTTCGGCATTTGGCGCAGCAGGCACGCGCCCGCAAAAACGGCGGTGCCGCCAATGACGACAATTGGCAGCAAAGCGGTGGCTTGTTGCGTGCCGCCGATTCGGGCGCGCTGGTGTTGTCGCTGCGTACTGACGATCATTACTGGAGCCTCGATTTTGTGCCGGAAGACAATGGCTGGCAACTGGTGCTGTGTCTGGATGAGAATGCCCCGTTCGCCAGTCAATTGCTCGATAGCGAACACTGCGTGCGGGTGGTCGATGGCAAGCAACAGGTGTTGCTGCTGGGCCAGTTGGATGCCGATGGCGAATGCGAGGCGCGCTGGCCGATGCCACAGGAACCGGTGCGCCACTTGCAGCAGGCCGGGGCGCAGTTTCGGGTGGAATTGGTACAGCGCAAGGATTCGTAATGAACCCGCTCGCCTTCTGGCGTGCCGGGCGCGGCAGGGCGGAGACTGCGCGCCAGCCTGCGGCACAGGCCGGGGCGGCTGGTTTATCCGATTCGTCGGGGGCAGTCGCGCCGTCTGCACCATCCACGCCGTCCACATCATCCACATCATCCACGGCACAATCGGCTTTGGCGGCAGGCCCGGCCATGGTACAACCGGCCAGCGCCAAACAACCCGTACCAGCGGGTGCCATCGGCATTGCACTGGATGCGCAGGGCAACAGCACGCGCTATCGGGCCGGGCAAATCATCCCGCTCGCCACTTCTGGCAAGGCCTTCTGGGTCTGGCCCGGCCCGTGGCGCTGTACCTTGCAACTGCACCCAACCACACCGGAAATCGGCCTGCGCCTGTCGTTTGTGCTCGATGCGCCTGACCCACGGGTGCAGCAGCAGCGCTTTGACCTGTTTTTGGCCAGCGAAGTCGAAGGCATACTGACGCTGGCGCAACTGACCGAGACCTGGCAGGTGCAATTGCAGCGCGAATGGGCCAGCGGCGCGCTCGATTGCGGCCCGTGTTTGGCGATTGGCGAATGGATGCGGCTGCGCGGCCAACTGGAGCGCTGGCTGTATACGCGTTATGGCTTGACGATTGAAGATTGCGCATTGGTTGATGTGGGCGATGAAATCGATTATGCGCAGCAGTTGTTGCAGCGTGCGGCGCAGCAGCAGGCCGAGCGACTGCCAGAAGCCAGCGCGCCCGGACGCAGTGCGGTGCCAGAGATACCCGACCCCGTGCCAACCGCCACTTTGCAGCAAACCGGCGCGACACTTGCGCCAGCCTCGGCAGCAAAACCCACAACCAAAGGTGTGGCCATGCAGGTTCCATCCACACCATCCACACCAACCGCACCATCCACACCAACCGCACCATCCACACCAACCGCACCATCCACCGCTAGCACGTCAGCCACTCCGGCCACCCCGGCCAACGCTACGGCTTCTACCAGTGCCGCACCAGTCAACCCGGCGCAAGCCAACACCAGCCCTGCCGCACGTCAAGCTGCCAGCAAGCGCCATACCCCTGCGCCACTGGCCAACCCGGAGCTGGTTGATGCCCACATCTTGCGCCGCCTGTTTCTTGAACTGCCCGCCTATGCTGCGCGCTGGCGCATGCTTAACCCACCGTCTGCCGGGTTCGCGCTGCAACAAACCAGCCTGCAACGCCTGTCGTTATTGCAAAACCGGGTCGGCACCATGCCCGCCTTGCTCTGGGCCAGTCCGCAACAGCGCTTGGCAGCCGATCAGGTAGCCGTGCGCGCTGAACACAGCCGACAAGCATTGGCGGCGTGGGAGCAGGCATGGGCGCTGCTGGCGCGGCTCGATTTGGCCGAGGCCAACTGGCCGCTTGAGGCCGATGCAATTGACCGGATTTGGGCCAATCTGGAAAGCGCACTGGCCAGCCGGGCGGAATTGCCCGAAACCGGAGGCAGCGCATGAGCCACGCCACTTGCTATTGCCTGCTGGCCGATGGCCGCCGGCTGGCAGTCCACGCGACTTGCCGCAGCCGGGCCGAACGGGCCGACATCAAGGCCCACGGCTCGCGCCGCATCAATGCCCGCATCCAGCAAATTTTGCGGCTGGCGCGCCATGCCGAAGCCGAATTCGATAGCCGGGTACAAGTTGTCATTAGTATTGACCCATGGCCAGCGGACGAAAGCCGGGAATGGGAATTGGCACTGGTATTGGCCGACCGCATGGCGCGTGGCCTGTATACCAGCCCGGCGCGCCAATTGTATGCGCACGGCTGGTCGGATCACTGGCACGAAGCGCGCGTTGCACCACTTGCCGCCGCGCAACTGGCGCATTATGTTAAGCTGTTTGCTACCCCGGACGGCAGCACGGCTGACGAGGTTTGCCTGATTACCGGCCCGCTTATCGGCAACCTTACTGGCAACCTTACTGGCAACCTTACTGGCAACCTTACTGGCTCCGCTATCGGCTCGCGGACAGCCGCCGCCGGTGGTGCAGGTTTTGGTGAATCCAGTCAACCCAATCACCCCATTCAAGCTGGCCAATCCGCTGCCGCCGGTCATGTCAGTCCATTCCTGCTGCCCACCAATCAGCACCAAACAATCAGCCATTTGGCCGCCCTGTTGGGCCATCCCGATCCGGGCAGCCTCATCTCCACCAGCCGCACCTGGTTTCCACTGTATAGCGCAGGTCAGCACGATAGCCTGAACTGGCTCGAAGTCAGCGTGCGGCCACTGCTTGGCAATCCAAGCAATCCAAGCAATCCAAGCAACCCGGGCAGCGAGGCTCCGGTAGCGGTAGTTGGGCTGGATCTGGCCCAAAGCGCACAGGTACAACAGGTGTTGGCCGATGCGCGCCAGTTCGACGGGAAACCGTGCAACCAGTGGCGCACCGTGGTGCGCTTCGGCCAAGACGGTTTTTATGGCGAATCGTACCAATTCGCACTGGTGATGGCCGACCGCATCGCACGGGGCCGTGATTTCCCGGCGCGTGGCCGCCTGATCGCTACCGGTCGTTCCGGTGCCTGGCACAGCGGCACGGTCGAGCGGGTGGAAGCGGTGGCGGCCAAGTGTGCCTTGCTGCTGCGTGAAGTGCAGCGCGGCGACCGGATTTTGCTGCCTGCCGCATGGCAGGACGAATTGCCGCCCAAATTTATGGCCGACTTGGCTGCGAAGGGCGCAAGCTGTGCCTGTGTGGCGCAAATTGG